>SAMEA3663297__coassemble_233_pt1 | contig 36056 bp, 35 predicted proteins | sample SAMEA3663297__metabat2_low_PE_020 | metagenome-assembled genome bin SAMEA3663297 (sample SAMEA3663297) | pig gut metagenome | biome: pig gut; feature: pig-associated habitat; material: faeces | place: China | collected 2013 | reverse complement strand
CAGAAGTACATAAGCAGATAGCTGATTTGGAAAATATCAGAATTCTGTATCATAAGGACGCCTTGACAGGTATTTATAATCGGAGAGGCTTTGAAAAGCATCTTCGAAGTCTTTATGAAAGGTATGGAGAAGAAAACAAATTTTTAAGTATTGTCAGCATAGATATGAATGGCCTAAAGTATGTCAATGATCATTTTGGTCATTCAGAGGGCGATGCGGTTCTTTGCAGATTGGCAGGAATTTTAGAGTCGTTGGTTCAGGGAGATGAAATATGCGCAAGAGTAGGTGGGGATGAGTTCTCTATTCTGCTATATTCGGATGACCGAGAACGGGAACTGGAATTTACAGAACAATTTAACCGGGCAATGAAGGAGGAAGAAGAGAAAAATCCCAAGCCCTATCCATTTTGTGCAAGCTTTGGAATGTGCTGTGTTTCGGATGAAGATGAATTATCTCTCATGTCATGTATGCAATTAGCTGATAAAAGAATGTATATGCAGAAGAAGAAGGATAAGATGCGAAGAGAGGATTTAATGAAAATAGAATAAAGAATAAAACACCCGCCATAATAAGCGGGTGTTTTCATACTAACGTATTAGAGTGACTCGTGGAAAGTACGGGAAATAACGTCAGCCTGCTGTTCGGGTGTTAACTTGATGAAGTTAACAGCGTATCCGGAAACACGGATTGTAAGCTGAGGATAGTTCTCGGGATGCTTCTGAGCATCTAATAAGGTATCTCTGTTTAATACGTTTACATTAAGATGATGTCCGCCCTTAACTGCGTAACCATCTAATAATGATACTAAGTTGTTTACCTGTGCTGCACTAGCTGCCATGGTAATTACCTCCTTCAATTAATCAATGAAAATCATCCAAACCATCTTCCAGGGTAGGTACACTGCAGGCAAGAGGTGTTCTGGAACAATCCGTACAACCCATTGTCTGAACATTTTTTGACTGCTTACTCTCTTCGTCGTAGTCCACATTTACATGTCCAACGCCCATAGCCATGCCGGAATCCAGCATTTTTACAAGATCATCAATCATCTTTTTATCGTCCATTGCATTGTACCTCCTGAAAATGGATTATCGTTTAATTATTTGTTTAAGTCGATTTCGATATCTCCTGCAAATACCTGATCCTCTTTTCCGAGAGCTCCGGGGATGATTGTGAAGGTATTAGAAATACCATCCTGTGCATCCTTAAAAGGAAGCTTGGAAACAGAAGCAAGAGATGCTACTGCACCATGAGTATCACGTCCGTGCATCGGGTTAGCACCGGGAGCGAAAGGCTGGCCTTTCTTACGTCCGTCAGGTGTGTTACCTGTTGCCTTACCATAAGTTACGTTAGAGGTAATGGTAAGAATGGAGGTGGTAGGAACACCATTTCTGTAGGTATGATGTCTTCTGATTGCTGTCATGAACTTGTGTACAATTTCCTGAGCAATGCTGTCTACACGATCATCATCATTACCGTACTTAGGGAAGTCACCTGTTGTCTTGAAGTCAACGATGATGCCATCCTCATCTCTGATTACTTCTACCTTAGCGTACTTAATTGCTGATAAGGAGTCAGCTACGATGGAAAGACCTGCAACACCTGTTGCGAAGTATCTCTTAACGTCTCTGTCATGAAGGGCCATCTCTGCTCTCTCATAGCAGTATTTGTCATGCATATAGTGAATGATGTTCAGAGTATTTACATATACATCTGCCTGCCATTCCAGCATATCGGTAAACTTATCCATAACATCATCATAATCAAGAACGTCACCGGTTACAGGACGATACTTAGGTCCAACCTGCTTCTTGGTAACTTCATCAACACCGCCGTTTAATGCGTACAGTAAGCACTTGGCAACGTTTGCTCTTGCGCCGAAGAACTGCATTTCCTTACCGATAACCATGGAAGATACACAACAAGCAATACCGTAGTCATCACCATGTGTTACTCTCATCAGGTCGTCGTTTTCGTACTGGATAGAAGAGGTCTGGATAGACATCTTAGCACAGTATTTCTTCCAGTTCTCAGGAAGTCTTGTGGACCAAAGAACTGTTAAGTTGGGTTCAGGGCTGGAGCCTAAGTTGGTTAATGTATGCAGATAACGGAAGCTCATCTTTGTTACAAGATGACGTCCGTCAACGCCGACACCACCTAAGGACTCTGTTACCCATACAGGGTCACCTGCGAAGATCTGGTTATATTCAGGAGTACGAGCGAATTTGATGCAACGCAGCTTCATGATGAAATGATCAACAAATTCCTGAATTTCTTCTTCTGTGAAAGTACCGTTAGCAAGGTCTCTCTCAGCATAGCAATCAAGGAAGGTAGAGGTACGTCCAAGAGACATAGCAGCACCGTTCTGTTCCTTAACTGCACATAAGTATCCGAAGTAAGTAGCCTGGATAGCTTCCTTAACGTTAGTAGCAGGTTTGGAAATATCACAGCCGTAAGAAGCAGCCATTTCCTTCATCATCTTCAGAGCAACCATCTGCTCGGAAAGCTCTTCACGAAGACGGATAACATCATCAGTCATAACACGTCCGGTGGAATCCTTCTGTGCCTGCTTGTCCTCGATCAGGAAGTCGATACCGTACAGAGCAACACGTCTGTAATCGCCGATGATACGTCCACGTCCGTATGCATCCGGAAGTCCTGTGATGATATGTGCGGAACGACAAGCTCTCATTTCCTGATTGTAAGCATCAAAACATCCTGCATTGTGAGTCTTTCTGTGAGTTGAGAAGAACTCGCTGATTTCAGGATCTACTTCATAACCGTTGTCAGCGCAAGCCTTTTCTGCCATTCTGATACCGCCATAAGGCTGCAGAGAACGCTTGAAGGGCTTATCTGTCTGGAATCCGACAATCTTTTCCTTGGACTTGTCAAGATATCCGGGAGCGTGTGAAGTGATTGTAGATACAACCTTAGTATCCATATCAAGAACGCCGCCTGCTTCACGTTCCTTCTTCTGCAGATCAAGTACCATCTGCCATAAGTCTTTTGTGTCCTGGGTAGGTTCTGCTAAGAAGGATTCATCCCCATCATAAGGATGATAGTTTTTCTGAATGAAGTCACGTACATTAACTTCGTTCTCCCACTTGCCGCCTACAAAATCTTTCCATTCTGGTTTCATTTGCGTGAGCCTCCTAAATTAATAATTTGTTTGATATATTTGTGCATAGAAACTATGCTATTACCGTACTATCATTATATGTTAGAAAGTGATTGACAGTCAAGGCAGGGAGTGTACTTTTTTATGAACAAAGTACGGATTTTGGCGATTTTTTAAAAAGTTTTTGTGGGAATTGTTCAGAAGGGTTTATACTTGCAAGAAACAGGGGAAAGTATTATACTGGAAACACTAGAAGGAGGTTGTTGAAATGGCACAGATTACCAAGGAAATGACAATTGGCGAAATCTTAAGAACCAATCCGGATGTTGCCCCTATTCTGATGGAAGCAGGCATGCATTGCCTGGGTTGCCCTTCTGCTCAGGCAGAGAGCCTTGAGGAGGCAGCAATGGTTCACGGAATGAATATTAACGATCTGATGGCTAAAATTGAGGCTTTATAGAAATCGTTTTTGTTTCAGACGTGTTGTGAGTTGATTCATAAAATACCGGGTATCCTGTAGCAGGATGCCCGGTATTTTTAAGCTTAATAATATTTACAAGCAACGTAAATCAGGCCTTGGCGGGCTTGCTTCCCATTTTTTTAATGATAAACAAAACCCCAAGAAGGAGAAGAATGCCTATCGGTAAGGAGATCCATGGATTCTGGGTAAATCCTGCAATAACATAAGTTACAAAAGACACTGCCGCAACCGTAATAGCATAAGGTAACTGTGTGGTCACATGATTGACATGGTTACACTGTGCACCGGCACTTGCCATAATGGTGGTATCTGAGATTGGCGAGCAATGGTCACCACATACAGCACCGGCCATACATGCGGAGATGGAAATGATCATCAGTTGAGGATTGGATTCCGCAAATACGGCAACAACGATCGGAATCAGAATACCGAAGGTTCCCCATGAGGTTCCTGTTGAAAAGGCGAGGAAGCAGCCTACAAGGAAGATGATGGCAGGAAGGAAATTCATCAATCCGGCGGCACAATTTTCCATAGCTGTGGCTACAAACTGTGCAGCTCCCAGGGAATCGGTCATTGCCTTCAGAGTCCATGCAAAGGTTAAAATCAGAATAGCGGGAACCATTGCCTTAAAGCCGGCAGGCAGACAATCCATGCATTCCGTAAAGGTAAGGACTCTCCTGCATAAATAGATAATAATAGTGATAATCATGGCAAAAATGCTGCCAAGAGCAAGTCCCACAGAGGCATCACTGTTGGAAAATGCAGAAATAAAGCCTTCGCCGCTGAAAAATCCGCCGGTATAGATCATGCCGATGACACAGCAGAGGATCAGTGTAATGATAGGGATGACCAGATCAATTACTTTCCCTTTTGCACTGTTGGGTGCTTCCTCCGTACTTGCAGCTATATCCCCTGAAGTGAAAAGATCACCGTTTAAGGCATTTGCTTCATGGGTGCGCATTGCACCGAAGTCAATATTAAGAAGAATGATGGTGATCATCATGACAATAGTGAGGAGTGCATAATAGTTATAGGGAATTGCCCGGATAAAGATAGAAAAGCCATCCTCGCCTTCCACGAAACCGGAAACAGCAGCGGCCCAGGAGGAGATTGGAGCAATAATGCAAACCGGTGCGGCTGTGGCATCGATCAAATATGCCAGCTTAGAGCGGGAGACCTTGTGCTCATCCGTAACAGGGCGCATAACGCTTCCTACCGTAAGACAGTTAAAATAATCATCTATAAAAATCAGAACCCCCAGTGCAACTGTGGCAAGCTGAGCCCCGGCACGGGTCTTGATCTTTTCCTTGGCAAAATGTCCGAAAGCAGCGGAACCGCCTGCACGGTTCATCAGACTGACCATGGCACCTAAGATAACCAGGAAAATTAATATTCCTACATTATAACTGTCGGAAAGAACAGCTACAAAGCCATCATTGAAAATATGAGTGACGGTTCCTTCAAAGGAAAAATTGGAGTAGAAAAGACCACCAACCAGAATACCGATGAACAGAGAACTGTAGACCTCCTTTGTAATTAAGGCAAGCACGATCGCAACGATGGGAGGTACCAAAGCCCAGAAGGTTGCGTACATGGACGGCTGTGCGGCTTCTTCACCGGCTGCCAGAGCCCTGAGAGGCATTAAGAGACATAAAATGGAAAGGATGCTTGCACCTGCAAGAAATCCTTTTTTTAGGTTTTTCATTGTTTGACCCCCTTGATGTTAATGTTTTAGATATTTTAGCATTAAAGGAGACAAAAACCAAGCGTTTTACTGTCGAAAAAGGACAAAATTGTGCACAATTCGTATTTCGATAGATTTTTGGGGGAATTTTATAAATAAGAGATGAAAAAACTGTTTTTGAAAATAGAGCTGCCGGTTTACGGCAGCTCTAAAGATACTAAATACAGGATAACGACTGCAAAGCAGTATTTTTAATAATTGGTTCAAAGTGTTCTTCCAAATATGCTTCGGAAGCGGAGACGGAACGGATACAGGTTCCATACTCGGAAAGAATGTTACATACTTTATTAAACTCTACAGGTGCATGCCCACTCTTGGAGATTACCAGAAGATAGGTTCCGTCCTTTTGTTTATAAAGAGAGTTTACACCGTCATAAAATCCTGAAAGTACATGTGCAACTGTAGTAACTTCGCGGAGACTGTAAAGAGAATAAATCTTGGTCAGTTCTACAGCCGATGCAGTATCGGAGAGCTTTTTCTGCAGGGCATCCTTAAAGGTACGCTTGGCAGCTTCACCATCTACGCTCTCTGCGCTGCCCTCCGCAGCGGAGGAGGTACGTCCGTTTTGTATTTTCCGGAACAGATCAAGAACATCATCAGCTCCTTCACTGATGGTATCCAGTACGTCATCTAATGTGCTTTCCTCTTCGTGAACAGAGGGTGCAAATTTTGAAAAGCGTGTATCCAGCTCATCAGGATCCTCAACCTTGGTAATGATCAGGACAATGCATTCGGAATTTAGTGGAATGGCTTCTATCATTAATGGAATGTCTTCCGCTTCAAAACCAAATTCAAAAGATGCCTGCTGCATCATGTCGCGGAACAAATCTTTTGCCTTTTCGGTACCGTAAGCAAGTTCGCTGAGCTTTAACTCTCGGTCAGCCAGATCTTCTCTGGTAAGGGTACAGCGAATCTGATGATCATTTACTTTTTCTATTTTCATATATATCACATCCTTACTAATAAGATACTGTTATCCTGCTGTTTGGTGACACCGCAAATATGCGTCGACACGCATAGAATAAGGTATTCACTTAGAATTATATTATACGTTGCGCGAATTTAAGTCAATAGTACAGGAAAACAGTTTAAAAAAATTTAATAATTTTACATATTTGTGAAAAATAAATAAAAAATATAAAATCAGACTTGAAATAATTGGTGAAAACAACTATAATGAGCATGTGAGATGCTTCCAGGTAAATCCTGTATCAGAAGGAGGCATAATACATAGTCTTATTTACGACGAATCTAAGCAATAAATCAATAAAACCGTTCCGATCGAAGCAGTGATTGGACACGGCTGATCTATTCTCTCCTATATGGGCAGTTTGCTTAAGACCCGTCCGGGTCATCCCTGACATGGAGAGATGTCTTGCAGGCTTTGTGCTTGTCGCGGATATTTCAAAAAGATTTTCATTTGTTATAATTCACCCTCATTGGAATTTCGCAGCGGTAACCTATTTTTATTATTAGATACGTACCTGGCATCTTACCTGTTTTTATTATCGTCATTATTAGTAAAACTATAATCAGTTTTGGGATTTATTTTTTGGCAGGACATACCACGAATCCTTTTGGAATTTGCCTGATCCCGGAACAGATGGGAGAATTCGTGAAGACAAACAAAAATTATGATTCCCTGAAATCGCAGCTTGAAGATCTGGAAAGGGAAGGGGTAAAACTGTACCTGAATGGCGTTCCGTCCACTACGGAGTACATCATCAGAAATTGTGTGGAAGAGGATACAGTATATATGCCTGACTATGTTATGGACGGGAATGGAAAAATCAAAGAAGTACGATACGACAGGATCTCTCTGCATTAATGCCAGTCTCACAGGAACATCCGAAAAGTCAGCATGCGTAAAGTCAGGTACTGTTTTGGGCAGAAGCAGAAACCCCTTATAGCGAACTGCAGGGTACCGGACTGCATGCTGCTTATCGGGCATGTGAAACAACGAGTAAATTGTTGGAAAAAGTCAAAAATGATAATGACGGTGTAGGAATAGTTTGTTATAATATAGGACGATTGGAGGATGCAGGATGAAGAAAAAAATAATGCCTGTTCTGATAGCAATCGTCCTTATTATCATAATCGGGGGCGTAAGCTTCGGGGCAAAGATTGTGGAAAAATATTCCTACTCAAAGGAACGTGCTGATCTGAATGACTATTATGGAATGTCGGGCGAGACGGATGTAGCGATCGTACTGCAGGATGAAATAATAGAAGAGAGAGCGCGGCTTTTTGACGGTGTGTATTATCTGGATTTAAATACGGTTCATAAATATTTTAATGATCGTTTCTATGAGGATAAGGGTGAAGGTCTGCTGCTCTATACGGTTTCTGATGATATAATCAGAACGGTGATCGGAACCGATGAAATGACTGATAAGGACGGAACGAGAGGGCTTGGTTATATTCCTGCCAGGTATGAGGGAGAAATGCTATATCTGGCGATTGACTACGTGAAGCTGTATACTAATTTTTCTTATGAAGGGTTTGCCGAGCCAGACCGTCTGCAGATTTACACGCAGTGGGATGAGCGTCAGGTTGCCGAAATAAAGAAAAATACGGCTGTGCGGATCCTGGGGGGAGTAAAGAGTGAAATCCTTGAGGATGTGAAGGCGGGGGACAAGGTTACCGTTCTGGAGCAGATGGAGACGTGGAGCAAAGTAAAGACAGGGGACTCCGTTATCGGATATGTAGAGAATAAAAGGCTGACAAATATCCGGACAGAGCTTCCGATTCCGGTTACAGATTACAAAGAACCGGAGTATACCAGTCTTACCAGAGATTATAAGATTAATCTGGGCTGGCATGTGGTGGCCGGAGAAGCGGGAAATGATACGCTCAGTGCTGTGACAGCGAATACGAAGGGACTGAATGTGATTTCGCCTACCTGGTTTAAGCTGAGCGATAACGAGGGTAATTTTACCAGCTTTGCAAGTGCATCTTACGTGGAACAGGCCCACAATATGGGAATGGAGGTTTGGGGACTTGTCGAGAATATTGAGTATAAAGACAGCCTGGATATGTATGCAATTCTTTCTTCAACCACAATAAGAACAAAGCTGATTGAGGGTTTGGTGAATGCCGCACTCTCCTGTGGAATGGATGGAATCAATGTGGATTTTGAACAAATCAGCGCAGATTGTGGGGAACACTTCATACAATTTATCCGTGAACTTTCAATTCCCTGCAGACAGAATGGACTTGTACTGTCGATAGACAATTATGTACCTATGGGCGGCACCAATCATTATGACAGGGAAGAACAGGGTATAGTTGCTGATTATGTGATTATCATGGGATATGATGAACACTATGCGGGAAGCAAAGAGGCAGGAAGTGTAGCGTCTATTGATTTCGTGGAGAAGGGAATCAGCCAGACGGTGGCAGAGGTTCCTGCAAGCAAGGTAATCAATGCCATTCCCTTTTATACAAGAATCTGGGAGACCAGTGATGAGGGGGTAAGTTCCCAGGCAGTAGGCATGGAAATGGCTGATGAATATGTGCGGGCCCACAATATTCCGGTGGAGTGGAATGATGAGACCTGTCAGAATTATGGCGAATATACACAGGATGGTGTTCTTTACCAAGTCTGGCTTGAAGATGACAGTTCCATTGAGGTGAAGCTGAGCATTATGGATAAATACCAGCTGGCAGGAGTGGCAAGCTGGAGGCTTGGTTTTGAAAAACCGGAAATATGGGATGTGATTGAAGCATACCTGAACCGATAGATGAAAGATGAAAGAGAAAGCTGCGGGAATTCCCTGCAGCTTTTTTTCATATATATAAGGGAGTACTCAGGTCGGGAGCGGATAAGATGACGGAAAGAGAAAACCGCATTTTACAGATTGTCATGGCAGGCATTCTGCTCGTTTCTATGTTTATTGTGGCAAGGGAGGGAGCTGTCTGTGTAAATTCCATGCAGATAAAAAGCAAAGAGAAAAAATGTATTGTGATAGATGCCGGGCACGGTGGTTTTGATCCGGGAAAGGTAGGGATAAATGGTCAGTTGGAGAAGGATATTAATCTGGAAATAGCCAGATATCTGAAACAGTTTATGCAGGCAGAGGGAATCGAGGTGGTTATGACCAGACAGGGAGAAGAGGGACTTTACGATGAGAACGCTTCGAATAAAAAAGTGCAGGATATGAAGCGGAGGCTGGAAACGATTGAGAAGGCTGATCCTGTTTTGGTGGTGAGTATTCATCAAAACAGCTACCATGAGGAGTATGTAAAAGGCGCCCAGGTTTTTTACTATGCAACCAGTGCAAACAGCAAAGGGCTTGCGGAGATCCTGCAGGAGCGGCTGCGAGAGCTTGATCCCCAGAATAAGCGAGAGGCAAAGGGAAATGACAGCTATTTCCTGTTGAAAAAAACAGCCAAACCGATCGTGATCGTAGAATGTGGTTTTTTGTCTAATCGGGAGGAGGCGGAAAAGCTCTCTACACCGCTTTATCAGGAAAAACTGGCATGGAATATTCATATGGGGATTATGAAATATCTGAATACCTCAGCGGTTGCAGAAAATAATGTTTGATGATACAATCCAGACATCCTGTTAATGCTATAGACAGGAATGGAGAGTGATGTATCAAAATGAGCAGAAAAGAAAAAAGAAAAAGGAAATCAGGATTTTTCAGATTATGTCTGATGGTACTGGTGTTTTTGGCAGTGTTGGCAGCAGGCTGGTATTTCCTTCTCGGAAAACTTTATCAGGAGGTACACTACGAGGAAGCATCTACCTATACGAACCAGTCTCTTGGGGGCGATGGAGTAGTCAATATTCTTCTGATCGGGAATGATTCCAGACAGGAAGGGGAGGATGGCAGGTCGGATGCCATGATCCTGCTGTCGATCAATGACAGGGCAAAGAAAATTTATATGACGTCCATCCTGAGAGATATTTATGTGGAAATCCCGGGTCATGACGGAAACCGGCTAAATGCGGCATATGCTTATGGCGGTCCGGAGCTTTTGATGCAAACCGTTGAGCAGAATTTTGGTATCGATGTAAACCGCTATGTGCAGGTAAATTTTGAGGCATTTGCAAACCTTGTAGATGCAGTGGGCGGCGTGGAATTGGAGCTGTCAACGGAAGAACTGGAATATGTGAATGGATATCTGGTAGAGTACAATATGCTTACCGGAAGAGAAGAGGGGACCGATTATATGGATACTTCTGCCCAGGGAACGGTGCATCTGAATGGTGCACAGGCACTGGCTTACAGCAGAAACCGCTATATCGGGACGGATTTTGGAAGAACAGAGCGTCAAAGGAAGGTGCTTTCAGCTGTGATCGGAAATCTTCCGGCGGCATTTGTGGAAAATCCCGGACAGCTTGTAAATGGGATTTTGCCCAATCTGACAACAAATCTGAAATTGGGTGAATGCTTCAGCCTGAGCTTTCAGGCAGGAAAACTTGCTCTCTATCATATTGAACAGGGAACTGTTCCGCTGGAGGGAACTTATAAAGATGCAACCATCCGGGGAATGTCGGTGCTGGAAATTGATTTTGAAGCAAACAGAGAGTATCTGCACCGGATCGCAGCCGGAAAATAAGAAGATTGTGCGGAGCAGAGGTAAGTCTGCCTTCCAAATAAGTAGCCAAAATATGGGAAGTATGGTAAAGTGATAAGGGAACAGCCTTTTGGAGAAAAGGAAAGATGGACACAAAAATTGTTAAGATAGAGGAAGACAATATTGATCAAGAGATGATAGAGGAGGCCGGGAAGATCATTCGGTCAGGCGGCCTTGTGGCTTTCCCTACGGAAACCGTTTATGGCCTGGGGGGAGATGGGCTGAATGAGGCATCCTCCGGCAAGATATATGCAGCCAAGGGACGTCCCCCTGATAATCCGCTGATCGTTCATATTGCAGGGATGGAGGCACTTCCAAAGATTGCCCGAAAGATTCCAGTGGCAGCCCAAAAGCTGGCTGAGCGTTTCTGGCCCGGACCGCTTACCATGATTTTTGAAAAAACAGACTGTGTACCTTATGCTACAACAGGTGGACTTAATACGGTGGCGGTGAGGATGCCATCCAATAAAATAGCAAGAGCACTGATAGAAGCTTCGGGCGGATATATTGCGGCACCGAGTGCGAATCTATCCGGGAAACCTAGTCCTACAGAGGCAAGGTATGTGATTGAGGATATGAACGGACGGATCGATATGATCATTGATGGCGGTGCGGCAGATATCGGACTTGAATCCACCATCATAGATCTGACCGGAGAAAGACCTATCATATTAAGACCGGGTTATATCACAGAGGAGATGCTCGAGGATACCCTGGGAAGCGTAGAGATGGACAAGACTGTCATTGATGGAAATTCCAGCCAGCCGCCGAAAGCGCCCGGGATGAAATACAGACATTACGCGCCAAAGGGAAGCCTGACTATTGTAGAGGGGCATTCGCTGGCTGTTACGGAATATATTAATACACAGTTAGAAGCTTGTGCGGAAAAAGGCATCAAAACGGGAGTGATTGCCACAGATGAGACAAAAGAAAAATATCTTGCGGATTGTGTCAAGAGTGTGGGAAAACGCTCGGATGAGGAAGTGATTGCGAAGCATTTGTTCCGTATTCTGAGGGAATTTGATGACGAGAACGTACAGGTTATTTATGCGGAAAGCTTTGATAGCCGTGGAATGGGATGTGCCATTATGAACAGACTTCTGAAGGCGGCAGGCCATCAGGTGATTCGGCTGTAAGAAAATTGAGGAGGAAAGAAAGATGATAGCGTTAGGCAGTGATCATGGCGGATATGATCTGAAATGTCAGGTGATGGAACACCTGAAGGAAAGAGGAATTGCATATAAGGATTTCGGATGCTTTGATAAGCAGTCCTGTGATTATCCTGAATTTGGGAAGGCAGCGGCAGCTGCTGTGGCTTCGGGAGAGTGTGACAGAGGGATTGTAGTGTGTACGACCGGAATCGGAATCTCTATAGCAGCCAACAAGGTACCGGGGATAAGATGTGCTTTCTGTACAGACCCGTATCTGGCAAAAATGACAAGACTTCACAATGATGCAAATATGCTGGCATTGGGCGGCGGAGTAACTGGAAGGAACCTGGCACTTGAAATTGTGGATACCTTCCTTGATACAAAATTCTCGGAAGGAGAAAACCATAGGCGCAGAATCGGCAAGATCGAGGAATAAGATAACGTAGAGCAGATAAAGGCAGGTGAGACAGATGAGAAAAGCGGGAAAAAAACAGATTGCTGTATTTATGGCAGCAGTTCTTTTGGTGTGCGCTTTTCCCATAACTGCTTACGCTGACAAAATTTCCGAACTGGAGGAGCAGATTCAACAGAAAAAGGAAGAAAAGAAAGAAACGGAAGGTAAGATTGACGAGAGCAAGGAGGAACTGGCTGGACTTCAGCAGACCACGGAAGGCCTTAAGGGACAGCTGAACAGCTTGAATCAGGACCTTACGGAAGTCAGCAATAACCTTTCGGATCTAGAGGAAAAAATAGAAATAAAAAACAATGAGATCTCGCAGACCAATATCGAACTGGAAGAAGCAAGGACGGTGGAGGAGGAGCAGTATGCCGCCATGAAAAAACGAATCCAGTTCATGTATGAAAAGCGGGATTACGTTATGCTGGAAATGGTTTTTGGCTCTGCCAGCTTTTCGGATCTATTGAATCGGAATAATTATATTGAAAAGCTGTCAGAATATGACAGGAATCAGCTGGAACAGTTTAAAGAGACCAGAAAAGGAATCGAAGAAAAGGAAGCACAGCTGGAAAAGGAAAAAGAGGAGCTGGATGCGCTGAAGGTAGATGTGGAAGCGGAACAGAGCCGTGTGGCCGGACTTGTAAGTCAAACCTCCGGGAAAATTACCAGCTATCAGAATGAGATTGCAAGCACAGAGGAGGAAATGCTTGCTTACGAACAGCAGCTTGCCGAGCAAAACAGCAGTCTGCAGGAACTTCAAAAACAGCTTGAGGAGGAGAGAAGACTTTCCGCACTGGCAGCCCGTTCTGCGTGGAGAGATATTTCGGAGATCTCTTTTGCGGATGGTGACAGATATCTGCTTGCAAATTTAATTTACTGTGAAGCCGGAAATCAGCCCTATGAAGGACAGGTGGCGGTAGGCGCGGTTGTTATGAATCGTGTGATGAGTTCCGTATTTCCGGACACGGTAGTAGGGGTTATCTATCAGAATAAACAGTTTTCACCGGTGGCAAGCGGCCGACTGGCGCTGGCACTTGCCGAGGATCATGCAACAGCAGCATGCTATCGGGCAGCCGATGAGGCGATGGCAGGAGCGACAACGGTCGGAAACTGTCTGTTTTTCAGAACGCCGATCGAGGGGCTTACAGGAATACAGATAGGGGGACATATTTTCTATTAATTATTCAGGCAAACAGGCTTTTAAGCAGTCAAAGTTCCCCGCATAAATGATGCTTAGCAGCTTATCCAGCTTTATCAGGCTGGTTTTCAGTGTATCCAGGGAGATGGAGCGGGATTCCAGAGCAGTAACCAGTTCATCCAAATCAACTACCTTCACAAACCCATCAGGATAAATGATCACATCGGCAAGAAGATCTGTTACGATCATCGTGTTCTTGGCAGAATCATAGTTAAAATCCACAATATCACAATACCAGTATAGAAGGGAATCGTCTTCACGGCAGAATTTGCTAACCTTAAAGCCTTCCTTCAGAAAATAGCAGGAAGAACCGTGGTGGAGATCTTTTTTGGGATGGAGAGCGTTCCAGGTGGTGACAATCCGTTCTTCGTCACAGGACTGAATGATGTCGTCCTTCAGCAAAATGCATTCCTCAGGAATGATGCGTCTGCGATACAAAATGGGATTTGTCATGAAGCCTCCTTCCACGAAATGAAATTCGTGTTAAAAAGTGTTAAGAAAACATTTCTATAAAAACGTGCTATATTGAGTTATGGAAATAGTACTATTAATTAAGAGGAAAGTCAACGGATTTATAGAAACTGGAGGCGGAAAAATTAACCGCTTTTTCAACATTATTTTCCTAGACAGGAATAGAAAAAATGGGTATAATTTAAAAATGAGGGTTTATAGGTGAAAGATGTTATAAACACCGGATTTTTTGAAGGGAGAGGCATGTGAAGTTCAACCGTAGCGTATATCAGGCACTGATGATGATCGGGCAGTTTGGAATCAACATGTTGGTCCCTGTTTTTATTTGTTCCTTTTTGGGTATGTTTCTGGATGAAAAGCTGGGAACAGATTTCCTGATAGTCATATTCTTTTTTGTGGGAGCATTGGCAGGAGGATGGAATGTATTCCGGTTTGCCAGAAGAATTTACATGAAGGGCAGTGAGCAGTCTGCTTATCTGCATGAAGGCAGGAAGAACAGGAGCAATAAAAATGAAAGAAAGAATCACCAGAATAAACAGGACACTGTTTGAACTGGAGACAGGCATTTTACTTTTTGGCATGGTGTGTCAGCTTTTTGTCTTTCCTGTGAAAGACAAGGCAGCGTATAGCCTGGGACTGTGGATTGGTATACTGACAGCAATGGCAGGCGCCTTTCATATGTGGTGGTCATTAGACCGCGCACTGGATCTTGATGAAAAGGCGGCAGTGAGCAAAATGAGCACTCATAATATATTGCGCTATGTTGTCATAACAATTGTTCTTGCGCTGACTGCAGTCAGCAGGATTGCAAATCCGCTTTCTGCATTTCTGGGAATCATGAGCCTTAAAGCATCTGCCTATATGCAGTTTATTACCAAAAAAATCAGTTATCTGGTATATGGGGAGGAAATTCTTCCTCCGCTGGTAGAAGAACCTGTTGAGGAACAGGATAGGTAAGGAGGTGAAGAGATGGGACAGGGAATTTTACTATCGGGAGAGACTAGTGTTGACTTTATGATTCATGGGGTTTTTTCTTATGAATTGTTTGGACAGACATTATGGATCACAACGACGCACGTCTGTGTGCTTATGGTCATGTTGATCATTATAGGTTTTTGCATTGCGGCAAATCGCGCCGTAAAGCATGCGACAGAGGTTCCGGGTGCATTTCAGAATGTGGTAGAGCTGATCGTTGAGAAGCTGGACGGTATGGTCGGCGGTGTTATGGATAAGCAGGCTGTGAGGTTCCGAAACTATATTGGAACAATCTTTATCTTTATTCTGATCAGTAACATTTCCGGATTGCTGGGCTTGCGCCCACCTACTGCAGATTATGGTGTGACCTTTGCGCTTGGAATTATTACCTTTACGTTGATTCACTTTAATAAATTCAAATATCAAAAGGTATCCGGTGTGCTGAAGGGACTTTGCGATCCGTGGCCGATCTGGGCTCCGATCAATATCGTCAGTGACCTTGCGGTTCCGGTTTCATTATCGCTTCGTCTGTTCGCCAATATTCTTTCGGGAACAGCGATCATGGCACTGATCTATGCACTGCTCAATAAGTTCGCCATTATCTGGCCGGCAGCATTGCATGTATATTTTGATCTGTTTTCAGGGGCGATTCAGACTTATGTATTCTGTATGCTGACAATGACATACATTACAGATGCATGTAATACGGGTGAATAGCCACAGTAGCGGAACCAAAACTTATATCTAATGATTTTATAATCCAAAAATAAAATGTAAAAAGCACAAGGAGGAAACAAAAATGGATTTTAATACGAATTTTATCTTGGGATGTTCAGCAATTGGTGCAGGTCTGGCAGTTATTGCCGGTATCGGACCTGGTGTAGGACAGGGTATTGCAGCAGGACATGCTGCTGCAGCAGTGGGAAGAAATCCCGGTGCTAAGTCTGAAATTACTTCCACCATGTTACTTGGACAGGCGGTTGCAGAGACAACAGGTCTTTATGGTCTGCTGGTTGCAATCCTGCTCTTATTCGTAAGACCTCTTTTAGGCGCTGCTCAATAAAAGGCGTCTGGGAACAGTCCTTTCGGGCTGAACGAAAATATATAGAAAGGAGGCTTACGGATGGAACCCAGATTGTTTGACCTTGACCTGCAGCTTTTGGCAGATTCAGTGCTTATGATCATTTCGGTTTTTGTACTTTTTCTCGTAGCATCTTATTTCCTTTTTAATCCGGTTAGAGAGATGCTGGCGAAGAGGCAGGCCAAGATTAAGGATGAACTGGACACTGCGGCAAAGGACAAGGAAGATGCAGAAGGCTTAAAGAAACAGTACGAGGATAAGCTGAAAAACATCGACAAGGAAGCAGAAGAGATTTTGAGTGATGCGAGAAAGCGTGCTCAGGAAAATGAAAACAGAATCGTGGCTGATGCGAAGGAAGAAGCAGCCAGGATTATTGAAAGGGCGAAGGTTGAGGCAGAGCTTGAAAAGCAGAAAGCTGCAGATGATATGAAGCGTGAAATGATCGTGCTTGCTTCCATGATGGCAGGTAAGGTAGTGAAAGCATCTATCGATACAACCGTACAGGAGAGCCTGGTAAACGAAACGTTAAAGGAAATAGGTGAGAGCACATGGCAAAGCTAGTTTCTACAACATATGGAGAGGCTTTGTTTGAACTGGCTGTCGAGGAGGGCAGAGAGGATGAGTTCTTAAGTGAGATTGCGCAGCTGAAAGAACTGCTCGATGCAAATCCTGATTTTGGAAAACTGATGAATCACCCCAAGATCCTGAAGGAAGAAAAGCTTAAGGTTCTGGAGGAGGTTTTTGAAGGAAGAATTTCCAAAGAGCTGCTTGGTTTTTTATATCTGGTGGTAAATAAGGACAGATACGGCGATATTGATGAGATTCTGGACTTCTTTATCAGTGAAGTGAAAAAGCTTAAGGGGATAGGAATTGCCTATGTGACTACGGCGGCAGACTTAAACGAAGCAAAGAGAAAAGAAGTTGAGGCGAAGCTGCTTTCCACCACTTCCTTTCAGAAGATGGAGATGCACTATCAGGTGGATGAAGATCTGATTGGAGGCATGATTATCCGGATTGGAGACCGTGTGGTTGACAGCAGTGTGAGAACCAAGCTGTTCGAACTGCAGCGTGAGCTGCTAAAGGTACAGCTATAGTAAAGAGTATGTGCCGATGTGCACAGAGATATTGTAACCCAAAAAGAAAGGTGCGTAAGAACCATGAATTTGAGACCGGAAGAAATCAGTTCTGTGATTAAAGAGCAGATTAAAAGATACGCTTCAGAGCTTGAAGTTTCAGACGTTGGTACTGTTATTCAGGTTGCTGACGGAATTGCCCGTGTACATGGTCTGGAAAACGCAATGCAGGGAGAACTTCTGGAATTCCCCGGTGAAGTATACGGAATGGTACTGAATCTGGAAGAGGATAATGTAGGTGCGGTACTTCTCGGAAGCCAGAAGAACATCAACGAAGGCGATACGGTTAAGACAACCGGACGTGTGGTTGAGGTTCCTGTAGGCGATGCCATGCTGGGGCGTGTAGTCAATGCTCTGGGACAGCCGATCGATGGCAAAGGTCCCATCCAGACAGATAAATATCGTAAAATTGAAAGAGTTGCGTCAGGTGTTATCACAAGAAAATCTGTGGATACACCGTTACAGACAGGAATCAAGGCAATTGACTCCATGGTGCCTATCGGAAGAGGACAGCGTGAGCTTATTATCGGAGACAGACAGACCGGTAAGACTGCAATTGCAATTGACACAATCATTAATCAGAAGGGACAGGGCGTAAATTGTATTTATGTTGCCATTGGACAGAAGGCATCTACCGTGGCTTCCATTGTTAAAACACTGGAGGAAACAGGTGCTATGGCCTATACAACGGTTGTTGCGGCAACAGCAAGTGAGCTGGCACCCCTTCAATATATTGCACCGTATGCCGGATGTGCAATCGGTGAGGAATGGATGGAGAACGGCGGCGATGTGCTGGTGGTTTATGATGACTTAAGTAAGCATGCGGCTGCTTATCGTACACTTTCCCTGCTCCTCAAGCGTCCGCCCGGACGTGAGGCATATCCCGGTGATGTATTTTATCTTCATTCAAGACTTCTGGAACGTGCTGCAAGAATGAATGAAGAATATGGCGGTGGTTCCCTGACGGCACTGCCGATCATTGAAACACAGGCCGGAGATGTATCCGCATACATTCCAACCAATGTTATTTCTATTACAGATGGTCAGATCTATCTGGAAACAGAGATGTTTAACTCAGGCTTCCGCCCTGCAGTTAACGCAGGTCTCTCCGTATCCCGTGTAGGAGGAGACGCACAGATCAAGGCAATGAAGAAGATTGCAGCCCCTATCCGTGTGGAGCTTGCCCAGTACAGAGAGCTGGCAGCATTTTCACAGTTCGGATCTGAGCTTGATGCAGATACGAAGGAAAAGCTGGCACAGGGCGAAAGAATTAAGGAAGTTTTGAAGCAGCCCCAGTATAAACCGATGCCGGTCCAGTACCAGGTTATCATTATTTATACAGCTACCAAGAAGTATCTGCTTGATGTTCCTACTGAGGATATTACAAGATTCGAATCAGAATTTTTTGAGTTCCTGGATACTAAATATCCTGAGATCCCGAATACCATTGCAAAGGAAAAGGTAATCTCAGAGGCAACCGAGGAAAGCTTAAAGAAGGCAATTGTTGAGTTCAAGGCAGCTTTTTTGAAATAATCATGGAATTAAGATAAGGATAAGGTGATATTATGGCTTCAATGCGAGACATAAAGAGGCGTAAGGGCAGTATACAAAGCACCCAACAGATTACCAAGGCCATGAAGCTTGTTTCCACTGTTAAGCTGCAGAGAGCAAAACAGAATGCAGAAAAATCCGGAACCTACTTCCGATATATGTATGATACGGTCAATTCGATTCTGAAAAGAACGAAGAACCTGAATCACAAATACCTGAAATCCGGTGAGACAGGAAAGAAGGCAGTGATTGTCATTACATCTAACAGAGGATTGGCAGGAGGCTATAACTCCAACGTGATCAAGCTGATCACCAGAGGGGAACTGGCAAATGAAGATCTGGCGATCTATGCAATCGGTAAGAAGGGAAAAGAAGCATTGCAGCGCAAGTATGAGGTTAAGGCAGACTATTCCGATGTGATAGAGGAGCCGGCTTATGCAGATGCAATGGTAATCAGTAAAGAAATATTAGAGGCTTTTGCAAATGGTGAGATCAGTGAGATCTATCTTGCCTATACGGCATTTAAGAACACGGTAGTGCACATTCCTACACTTTTAAAACTTCTCCCTGTGGAAATCAAGGAGGAGACGCAGGTTGATGCAGAGGGTGAGGACGCCGCGGAGAGCAAGGTCCCTATGAACTTTGAACCGGAGGATGAGGAAGCTTTAAATCTGCTCATACCCAAATATATAACCAGTCTGATCTATGGCGGAATGGTTGAATCGGTAGCAAGTGAAAATGGTGCCAGAATGCAGGCAATGGATTCTGCTACCAGCAACGCTGAGGAGATGATAGACAGTCTGACTCTGCTTTATAACAGAGCACGTCAGGGCTCTATCACGCAGGAACTGACAGAGATTATTGCAGGTGCAAATGCAATCTCATAAGTAAATGCGAAAGGAACTGCATACAGGTGGTTCCATGATAGAAAGAGAATATGACCTGACCTTTTGTCAGGCAGGAATGGAGGAAAAATGGCAGATATGAATACGAGCAAGAGCAGCTGCTCGGGAAAAATTACACAGATCATCAGTGCCGTTCTGGACATTAAGTTTACAGATGGCAGACTGCCGGAAATCAACGAAGCAATTAAGATTCCCCTTAAGGATGGCGGAGAGCTTGTGGTTGAGGTAGCACAGCATCTGGGTGATGATACGGTCAGATGTATTGCCATGGGTTCTACGGATGGACTGGTGAGAGGAATGGAGGCTATTGCTACAGGTGCTCCTATCAGTGTACCGGTCGGTGAGAATACCCTTGGACGTATGTTCAATGTACTTGGTAAGCCCATTGATAATAAGCCTGCACCGGAGGGAGTGGGCTATGAACCCATACACAGACCTGCACCGGAATTTGTGGATCAGTCCACACAGCAGGAACTGTTAGAAACAGGTATTAAGGTCGTTGATCTTTTATGCCCTTACCAGAAGGGTGGTAAGATTGGACTGTTCGGAGGTGCCGGTGTTGGTAAAACGGTATTGATCCAGGAGCTGATCCGAAATATTGCAACAGAGCACGGTGGATATTCCGTATTTACCGGTGTTGGAGAGAGAACCAGGGAGGGAAATGACCTTTATCATGAAATGATCGAGTCAGGCGTTATTGATAAGACTACCATGGTGTTTGGTCAGATGAATGAGCCCCCCGGAGCAAGAATGAGAGTCGGTCTTACCGGTCTTACAATGGCAGAATATTTCCGTGATAAAGGCGGTAAGGATGTACTGCTTTTCATCGATAATATTTTCCGTTTTACGCAGGCTGGTTCAGAGGTTTCCGCTCTGCTTGGACGTATGCCCTCTGCGGTAGGTTATCAGCCTACCTTACAGACAGAAATGGGTGCTCTTCAGGAACGTATTACTTCCACCAAAAACGGCTCCATCACATCCATTCAGGCTGTTTACGTGCCTGCGGATGACTTGACGGACCCTGCACCCGCTACAACCTTCGCACATTTGGATGCGACTACGGTCCTTTCCCGATCTATTGTTGAATTAGGTATTTATCCCGCAGTAGATCCTTTGGAATCTACCTCCAGAATTTTGGACCCCAGAATTTTAGGTGAGGAGCATTACAATACAGCGAGAGGCGTACAGGAAATCCTTCAGAAGTATAAAGAACTGCAGGACATTATTGCAATTCTCGGTATGGATGAACTGTCAGAGAGCGATAAGGTGGTTGTTTCCCGTGCAAGAAAGGTACAGAGATTCCTTTCACAGCCTTTCTTTGTGGCAGAAAAGTTTACAGGTTATGCCGGTCAATATGTGCCTATCAGCGAAACCATCCGTGGATTTAAGGAGATTCTGGAAGGTAAACACGATGATATCCCTGAAAGCTATTTCCTGAATGCCGGTAGTATTGATGATGTACTTGCCCGCGTAAAATAACAACGGAGGGTGCAAATGGCTGAGAACAATTTATTTTCGTTGAAAATCATTACACCGGACCGCATGTTTTATGAAGGCCAGGTCTCCATGGTGGAATTCAATACCACGGAAGGCGAGATCGGTATTTACAAAAAACATGTCCCTACAACCGTGATTATCAGTCCCGGAATCCTTACCATAACAGAGACGGACGGAACGAAGGAAGCAGCGCTTCATGCCGGATTCGCAGAGATTCTGCAGGATGAAGTGGTGATTATGGCTGAAATTGTGGAATGGCCGGAAGAGATTGATTTAAAAAGGGCAGAGGCAGCAAGAGAGCGTGCCGAAGAGCGGTTACGCAGTAAAACACCGGAGACGGATGTCCTTCGTGCAGAGACAGCTCTGCAGAGAGCACTTGCCCGTATCCATGTCATTGATTAAGATATGATAAAATGAGATAAAGCGCTTTGTGCTCTTAAAGAACGCAAGGCGCTTTTATGATTTGCAGAAATGTAAAGGGGAAAACAGATGAATTTGGAACAATTTGAGGAAAATGGAAGGAAATTAACAGAGAATATCAGCAGGGTGATCGTTGGGAAAGAAGAGGTGATCAAGCTGCTTGTTACAGCGCTTATTGCGGATGGACATGTATTGCTTGAGGATATGCCGGGAACCGGAAAGACGAGGCTGGCTAGAAGTCTGGCAGCTTCACTTAATGGAAAATTTGCAAGAATTCAGTTTACACCGGATCTTTTGCCCAGCGATGTCACCGGTATGAATATTTTCAACCGGAAAACAGGAGAATTTGAATTACATAAAGGCCCTGTATTTACGAATATTCTGTTAGCGGATGAGATTAACCGTGCAACACCGAGAACGCAGGCGGGACTTCTGGAGAGCATGGAGGAGAGACAGGTCACGATCGATGGCGTGACTTTTAAGCTGGAAAACCCGTTTTTTGTTATTGCCACGCAGAATCCGGTTGAAACCGCGGGAACCTTTCCTCTTCCGGAAGCGCAGCTGGATCGTTTTATGATGAGACTGTCTGTGGGGCTTCCGTCTGAGGCAGAGGAAATTGCCATATTGGACAGATTTATGAAGAAGGATCCGGGTGAGGAACTTGAGGCTGTGGTCAGCCTTGACGAACTGGCGCAGATGAGAGATGCCGTGAGAGAAGTTTATGTCCATCCGGAAATAGAGAAATATATGGTTGAGATTGTAGCCATGACCAGGAAAAAGGATAAGGTAATTATGGGAGTGAGCCCCAGGGGAACGCTTGCGCTGCTCCGGGCGGTAAAGGCTTATGCAGCACTTTCAGGCAGAAGCTATTGTATTCCTGATGATGTGAAGACATTGGCTGTTCCGGTACTTTCCCATCGATTGAAGGTAAATTATGGTTATCAGACGGAGGGCGATTCCCGAAAGGTGATAGAAGAAATCCTGGAAAGTGTACAGACGCCTACGGAAAATTTTGAGGGATAGAAGTATGGTGATTATTTTTGTAGCACTGTTTGGAGGAGTCTTCTTTCTTTTGCAAAGAATTCTCTATGCTCATTTCTGGAATAAAGGCGTTCAGGTTCAGCTCAGCTTTGAAAAGGAAATGGTACAGGCCGGAGATGAAATAAAGCTTTTTGAGGTTGTCGAAAATGATAAGAAGCTTCCGCTGTCTTCTTTAAAAGTAAAATTTCAATGCTCCAGACATCTGATCTTTTCTGACAGAGAAAACGGAAATGTCACAGATCAATACTATCGAAATGATCTGTTTTCCATCATGCCGTACCACCGCGTCACAAGAACTCATCGGATTCTTTGCCCGAAACGGGGATATTATGGTATTCATGGAATTGACCTGGTTGGCGCAGATCTCTTCTTTTCACAGGAAATGATGGATAGCAGGGAAAGTGATGCTTCCTTGTATGTCATTCCGCCTTCACTGCCGATTGCCAGGCTGGAGCCGGCAATACGACGAATCAACGGTGAACTGGCGGTCAGAAGCCATGCTCTCAAGGATCCCTTTACCTACAGGGGGATCAGAGAATATGAACCATTTGATGAGATGAAGCAGATCAACTGGAAGGCAACTGCGAAAACGGATGAGTTAAAAGTAAATGTCAGGGAACATACAGCTGTCAGTTGCGTGAGGATACTGATGAATCTGGAGGATCACGGAATATTAAGAAGAGAAGAGCTTTTGGAAATGAGTATCAGTATCTGTGCCGGGCTCGCCGGGGAGCTTTTGTCACAGGGGGTAAGGGTAAGTATTCTTGCAAATGCAAAAGATTGCCTCACACGGCAGGAGCTTCGTATCGATGAACAGACTCATATAGCGGGAATGGATGCCATATACAAAGCACTTGCAAGACTGGATCTTGATACGCCTATGAAAAGTTTTGGAGAATGCTTTCAAAGAGAACTGTTTGAGGATAAGCAGCCACTTTTCACGATCTTTCTTTCCCCTGACAGGCACAGTGATTATGTGAACATCCTGAAAGAATATGGAATACGAACAAACGGAAATTTTGTGTGGATCTGCCCTGTGAAGAAGTCCTCTGAGGAGAAGGAAGAGGAAGGACTGGAGGGCAGGATTGTGTATATTGTGGAGGAAGCTTCATGAGAGCCAGGAAAACAAGCAGGGAGGTCTGCAGGCCCGGAATAAACAGAATCATTGAAATTGCAGCGGGAATCGTTGCAGAACTGCTGAACTATCTGCTGGCAGCGGCGTTTGCTGTCACACTCACTGCAGATTTGGTAAAGAGTGATATTGACTGGAGAAGCATCTGTTTTTTGGGATTGGTGCCACTTCTCAATTATTTATTCAGGGAGAAGGTTAAGTATCTGATTTTCTTTCTTTTCCTTCATCTTTTGCCACCGGTTGGTATTCTTGTGTTTTATCAGGGAAGCATCGGACAAAAGCTGATCCTATTTTTGCTGGCATTCTTTTTTTCTGCTGTCAGTATGGTCAAGAGAATGAAGGGAAGTGGTTCGGAAATGGAGGCGGCACTGCCACCTGTGGCGGCTGGTGGATTCTGGGTGCTCTATCTGCTCGACGCAAGCCAGGGGGAAGGGAAACTTGGCGTACCTCTTCTTTACGGAGTTATCTGCTTTATGGCAGGTTATTTCATTTACTATTTCCTGCGGCAGTTTTTGCATTACATTGACGTAAACAATCGGACGACCGAGAATATTCCGGTGGATCATGTTTTCTATTCGGCTGCCGGACTTGCTTCTGGATTTATCTGTATCATGACAGCAATCACGGTAGCAATTTCAGATAGGGAGCTTCTGGATGAAGCAGGCGCGGCCATAAGCAGAATGATTGCTAAGGGGATAACCTTTCTCTTCTCACTTCTTCCGAAAGGAAGCACAAACATGGGAGTCACAGCCAATATGGGCGGCGGCAGTATAAATTTTGAGGAAATTGTGGGAGCAGCGACGGAGAAGTCACTGTTCATGGAAATAGTGGATATCCTCTTATATATGGCGGGTGTTGTTATCCTGGTAACGATTTTATTTAAGACAGTAGTTAATGTCGTCAGACTGATCCGTGACGGCTTTGCCAGAGAGAAGAAGAGCAGGAAGATTGAAAACGGGAGCCAGGAGGATCTGATTGAAAATCTGAAAAAGGAGAAAAGAGAGCAGAAACACAAGGGCAATACATCCCTGCTAGAGAATATGGAAAGGCTTCTTTCCCCGGAGGAAAAAATCAGAAGAATTTACCGAAGGACATTACGAAAAAGCGTTCCTTCCTGGGAAGGAGAAAAGAAGCAGCAGCTTTTTCAAAAGGCAACTGCCAGAGAATGTTGTATGGCACTTTTCCCGGAAAATGAGAAGGCGGCAACAGCCTTTGCAGGATTATATGAAAAAGCAAGATACGGACAGGGTTGCTGCCATAGTGAGGATGTGAAAGAGGCAAGACGCCTGGCACAGCTGTTACAGGCGTAAAGAATGGCAGGGCTGATAGAAAGAAAGCAGACAAAACAGAACAGATATGCGTTAAGATGCATATGATAGCTGTAAAGATATAAGGAAGTTATCCATATGTATGAACGCAAAATTCTGCCTTTTTATATGACATACCCGCTTCCCATGTATTATCAGGAGGAAGACGCCATTATCCGTGATCTGGAATATCTTCAGCAGATGTATCCGGCGGAGGCGAAGAAATATCAGAAGACGATTGCAGGGATATTGGATCAGCTTGACTATGAGGGAAGCATGATCTATGATGAATATCCCGATAAATTGCAGCTTTATAAGCTTTCTAATGATATTTTGGAGCGAATTAAGCGGGAGGAGCAACGAGATGAGCCGGATCAGAAGGCTTCTCCTGAAAAGTGGGAGTGGCTGGGGGATTTGATCCAGATCCTGTTGTTTTATGAGATCTATAAGAGAAGACATAATTCCAGACGCGGGATTCTCAGGTTCTGATAAAGTTTTTGTTGTGGTTTTACAGGTAAATAAGTAAAATATAGTCATGACGCAAAGTTATGGCTATATTTATGTGAGGAAAGAACGTGGAAGAATTAAGAGACAAGCTGGAAGATTTTCTGTCGGAAAGATTATATCAGGTAATTATCAGTAATCCGAGAAAACGAGATGGAGCATTGAAAGTGAAGATCAGACCGATCATGATCAAAGGAAAGCTTTATTTTCAGGAGTCTGTTTCCAGGGGAACACAGGTGTTCCATGAAAACTATGAGAAAGACGGAATGCTGGAAAGACTTTTGGATTACATGAGAGAGGAATTCAGACAGCTGGAGGCTCAGAGCATGGATGGTAGAATTCATGTTCTAATAAGTAAAAAGGGAAAGGTGACTATCAAGTTGCAAAAGGCAGCTGTACAGGCTTCCTCCATCATGCCTGACATGTCCCACAATCGTACCAAGCAGTATATTTTGAAGGAGGGCGTTCCTGTTCCCTTTCTCATCGACCTTGGTGTACAGACGAGAGATGGTATAATAATTAAATCTAAATATAATAAATTCAAACAAATCAATCGTTATTTAGAGTTTGTTGAGGACATACTTCCGGTGCTTTCCCAAAAAGAAACCGTCCATATTATTGATTTTGGCTGTGGGAAATCATATCTGACGTTTGCCCTGTATTATTATCTTCATGAGCTGAAAAGAATGGAGGTAAGGATCACAGGACTTGATTTAAAAACAGATGTTATTGATAAGTGTAACAGTTTGGCACAGCAATATGGATATGATGATCTTCAGTTTTACCAGGGAGATATCAGCACCTTTCAGGGAGCAGATCAGGTGGATATGGTGGTTACTCTCCATGCCTGTGATACTGCTACGGATTATGCGATCAAAAAGGCAGTGGACTGGAATGCCGGGGTGATCTTTACGGTGCCCTGCTGTCAGCATGAGGTCAATAAGCAGATCGAAAACGAGCTGCTTTCTCCGGTATGGTCTTTTGAAGGAAAGAATGTCAGCGCTTCTGACAGATGGGATCCGGGCAAATTTGCTGGAAGAGGCGGGATATGATACACAGGTCCTGGAATTTATTGATATGGAGCATACACCCAAGAATATACTGATAAGAGCAGTCAAGCGGGATGGAGAGACTGATGCCGGTAGAGACGGTACGAGCAGAAAGAATTCAGGCATTCGTCAGCTTACGGATGCATTGCATGTGGAAACCACTCTGCAGAAACTGTTCAAGGAATAATATGTGATAGGAACCGGATAGGAGAAGCATGAAAAAAACAATCATTAAGGGAGCTATTGTAGTTCTGATATTTATTACGGCTCTGTTTGTAATAAGCAGCATAATGAATAAGGGAAACACGGATATGACGACGGAGATGGCGAAAGCCACTTATCCGGTGATCTCTGTAAATTACGGAGGCCATGAAATCAACAAAATGCATGGCTATCATGAGGCGATGGAGCCCAGCCAGATGAGGGAGAGCATCACGCCCCTATCATCCGGCAGAAAGATCAACCTGATCGTGGATTCTTACGGGAATGAGATCAATGAGATTGCTTTTGAGGTCAGAAGTGTTGATGGGAGCAGGCTTATTGAGAATACGATCATTCAGGAATTTGAGCAGACAGAGGAGAGAATCGAGGCCTCCTTCGGACTGAAGGATCTGATTGAAAATAATCAGGAGTATCTTCTTGTAATACTTCTGACATTGGAAGATGGGGAAGAAATCCGCTATTACACCAGAGTAATCTATCCGGAAGAATATTATGTGATTGATAAGCTGGATTATATTGTAGATTTTTCAAACAAAACCTTTGATAAGGAGGCTGCAAAGGATCTGACAAAATATCTGGAATCCAATTCAGAGGGGGACAATACAAATTTTGGACGCGTGACCATTCACAGCAGCTTTAAGCAGGTAACCTGGGGGGATCTGGAAATTACCAGAGAGAGTAAACCGGAGATCATGATCAAGGATCTCGGCCCCCAGACCGGAAACTTTGTAATGGAATATTACGTATCCATGCCTTACGGAGGAGAAACCACTTATTACAGAGTCAAGGAATATTACCGGGTGCGTTATACCACAGACAGAATGTACCTTTTGGATTACGAAAGAACGATGGATCAGATCTTTGATCAAAAGGGAAATGTTTATGCTAATAATAAGATCTTGCTGGGAATTACCAGTGGGGATACGCCGCTTTTGGAAAGTGACGGAGGCAATGTGATCGCCTTTGAGACGGGAAACCGCTTATTCAGCTATAATGTAGCAGATAATAAACTGGCATTGCTGTTCGGCTTTTATGATAAAGACAATCTGGATGAGAGAACGCTTTATGATGGGCATCAGATTAAGATTCTGAATCTGGATGAAGGCGGGAATGTGACATTTCTGGTTTTCGGATATATGAACAGAGGACGTCACGAAGGTCAGGTGGGGATATCCGTCTATTTCTATGACAGTACGGTAAATACTGTGGAGGAATTGGTTTATATTCCTTGCAATCAGGCACAGGAGCTGCTGATTGAGGAGGTGGATCAGCTTTCCTACGTGAATAAGAACGGCATGTTGTATTTAAAATGGCAAAATCAATTCTATGCAATCAACGTAATGAATCGGACCTACGAAGTGATTGTGAAGGACCTGGACGAAGAGAGCATAAAGGTATCTGAAAGTAATAAAATGGTCGTATGGCAAAAGGACGGGAGAAAATATGACAGCCGGGAACTGGTGCTCATGAATCTGACGACCGGAAATCAGAAAAGTATTAAGGCAGATGTCAATGAGGTGATCGTGCCGATCGGATTTATGGGAGAAGATCTGATTTATGGCATTGCCAGGAAAAGCGATATTGTAGCGGATTATGCAGGTAATATCATATTTCCCATGTATTGTGTGCGGATCGAAAATGAAACAGAAGGAGTGCTGATGGAGTACCAGCAGGAAGGTATTTACATCTCTTCCGGAGAGGTGATCGGGAATCAGATCATTTTAAAGCGGCTCAAAAAGGAAGAGGATGGTATTTACACGGCAGCTGCCGATGATCAGATCATGAATGCGGAGAGTACCCTTGACAACAAGAATACCATTGAGATTGCTGCTGTGGATAAATATGAGAAGCTGACACAGATTGCATTAAAGAGTAATATTGATTCAGCGACAATTAAGCATCTTACACCCAAAGAGGTCCTGTTTGAAGGCGGAAGAAACATTACTTTGACAGGAGCAGAGGAGAGACTGGAAAGCTATTATGTATATGGAAAATATGGCATAGAGGCATGCTACACCGATGTGGGAATGGCAGTAAAGCTTGCAGACAGTATCTCCGGGGTTGTTGTCGGTGAAGACGGAGGCTATATCTGGAGAAAGGGTAACAGGAGCCTGAGGAATCAGATCATGGCGATTCAGGGAGAAAAAGAAAGTGAGGAGAGAAGCTCACTGGCAATTTGTCTGGATACCATGCTGGCCTATGAGGGCATTGTCAGAAACTCCGAATATATGCTTAAGAAAGGAGATTCTGTTCTGAACATTCTGGAGGAGAGCCTGGAAGGAGCACAAATCCTTGATCTGACAGGCTGCTCTCTGGATGCGGTACTCTATTACGTGAACCGGGATATTCCTGTGCTTGTCATGATGCAGGATGGAAGCGCAGTTTTGCTCATAGGCTTTAATGAAAAAAATACAGTTGTTATGAATCCTGAATCAGGAACTATATATAAGGTTGGAATGAATGATTCTACAGAATGGTTTGAGCAGAACGGGAATCGGTTTATTACTTATATCAGGAGCGAAGAATAAGAAAAAAGGGTGATTTTCCGGCGTTTGCAACCAATAGTTTCCGGATTTCAAACCAGAGTTGGTAGTGCAACCGAGGGAAATTTGATTAAATCGTTCCCATGAGGCAGGCCGAAAATCTTCCGTATTTCAACAAGCGGAAAATAAAAAAAGGATAAGGGCCGCTTAGGCGGCAGAAGTGAGAGGGAAAATGAATATTGAAATTGCAAACAGACTTGTTAATTTAAGAAAGGAACACAATCTGTCCCAGGAAGCACTGGCAGAAAAGCTTGGAATCAGTCGTCAAGCAGTCAGCAAATGGGAGAGGGCTGAGGCTTCTCCGGATACAGATAATCTGATTCTGCTGGCGAGACTTTATGGTGTATCTTTAGATGAACTGCTCAAGACAGAGGACGAGATCCCCATGCCGGAAGAAAATGAACAGTCAGAGGAAAGTAACTACAGCGAAAAGGAGACCTGGGGCGATGGTGTCTATTCAGGCAATCAGGAGAAAGGGGAATATGTTCACGTTGGATTTCAGGGTGTTCATGTGAAGGACCAGAATGGTGAGGTTCATGTAGGCTGGGACGGCATTCATGTGGATGATAAGAAAAAAGGTGACAATGTTCATATTGATAAGAACGGTGTGTATGTCAATGGACAAAAATATGATAAGGAATGGTTTTCTCATCACAGACATTTCCCGATGGGATTACTCATCACGGTAATTTATGTTGTGATCGGATGTGTATGGAACGCATGGCATCCCGGCTGGCTTTTGTTCTTCTTAATTCCTATCTGGTATTCCCTGGTGGATGCCATTGAAAAAAGAAATGCCAGTCATTTTGCCTATCCGGTTTTGGTAACGCTGATTTTCCTGTGCCTCGGATTCTTTCATTTTGCATGGCATCCCGGCTGGGTGATATTTTTGACGATTCCGCTCTATTATTCTTTCGTGGAATATTTGAAGGCGGGACACAGAAGAAGGCAGAACCGGGATGAAAATGAACAGGAAAGCCGTGAAGAAGGATCAGGTGAAGCAGATGAATAAGAATAAAATGGCATTTTGGATTGGTGCTGTGGTAATCCTTTTATTTGCTTTGTTGATCAGCATCGGAAGTGTGAAGGGGGCAAGGAGTATAAATGGCGCAAACGGAGTTTTCGCTTTTTCAGTCGGTGGAAAGGCAAAGCTTAGAAACACTATTGAGCTTCCTACTTCTGAAGTAGATGCACTTACAGTAGAATATGGAAGCAAAAACATCTATGTTTATCCGGCTTCGGAAGATAAAATTGTAATTAAGGAATATCTGTTCAGTGATGACCCTGCAGCGCAGGCAACCGTAACCGGCACGGAGAGCGGCGAGGTTTTTGTGCGGGGAAGTCAGACCAATCATTTTGTGTTATTCGGCATTTTTATGGGAATGGGAGAGCGGATTGAGGTTTATATCCCGGAAACGGATCTGAAAGAGCTTTCTATAATCAGTGGAAGCGGTAACATTGCATCAGATGTGGAATTTGCAAATACAGAAGGAATTTTATCGGTTCAGGCCGGCAGCGGAAATATCAATTGGGATAAAGCGCTGGCAAAAGACCTCAGTTTTCAGGCAGGAAGCGGCAATATCAGATTAAATGAAATAACGGGCGATATCAAAATTAAGACCGGAAGTGGTAATATAACCTGCGAAGGAATAACAGGAGTAACTGATGTCCGGGCCGGCAGTGGAAATATTACGATAGATGAGTTTTGCGGAAGCGGAAGTGCCACTGCGGGAAGCGGAAATATCAAAATAGTCGCCAATAATATAACAGACGATATTGAAATAGAAACCGGTAGTGGAAACAATAAGCTGGAGATTCCGGAAGGCTTATCCTTCCGATTTGAGGCTAAGACCGGAAGCGGAAATATCAATACCGATTTTGATGATGCCCTGACCTTTAATCAGAAGGGAAATCAGGCAGAGGGAAGCGTAGGAACGGACCCTGCGGTCAACATTTCCATGAGAGCAAACAGTGGGAATGTGAGAATTGTAATTGACTAGAAAATACAATAAACCAGAATAGTATTTGTTTATTAAAGAAACAGTAATTACAATAATAATACTACTTAGGAAAATACATGAAAAACACCTTGCATGTATCTATCAAGAGGATCAATAAAGTACTCTGGAAAAATCTAATCACCCCATTTCAGAATTTTTATATACAACCCGATTTCAAACTTGCTTCGCTTCGAACAAAGAAATCGGGTTGTAAATTTTCTGAAATGGGGTGATTGATTTTTCACAGAGTCCTTTAAGACCTCTAGATAGATACATAGCAAGGTGGTTTTGAGTTTCTCAAAGGATAGTAATCTGTACTTGTACCAGATGAGTTCACAAAATCCTCATGATAGTTATTATTGCAATATTTGCTTTCGAACATTGAAAGTTCAAAATATTAATATAGTATCCTAGGCTTCATGGACTATTAACTGGGATTGAAAAGCTTTGCACTGTATTTCTGGAGGGAGAATAGCAGGAGCATTCCAAGAACGCCGCAGGATATGATTTCTCCGACCGTTACCGTGATAAAGGAAAGCCAAAGGGGTCTGATCCCGTAGGCATACAGCAGTACAAAAGGAACAATCAGGGCATTTGCCACTATAGGCGGAACAGGTGCAAGCCATTTGTATTTGCGTAGCTTTCGTGTGAAAACAGCACCGATCAATGTAGCAAGGCTGCCAAAAATAATATCGGGAATCGCACAGCCTGTCAGAATGTTGGATAACAGACATCCGATGAACAGACCGGGTATGGCAGCGGGAGTAAAGTAAGGCAGAATGGTTAATGCCTCAGAAAACCTAACCTGGATTGCATAGTTGGCAAGTCCCAGAGCATTTGCCAGATAGGTGAGAACAACGTAGACGGCAGCAATCATGGCTGCCTGGACGAGTGGTAACACATGACGGGATGATACGGCTGTTACCGGAGCCGCATGTTTGGTTTCTTTCATATTCTTTTCTCCTTTAGTTTTGTTTTTTTCTTCGCAGATTGCGATGCGGTCAGGAAGGTCTCGAACTGACCGGTTATTTAATGGAAAAACCTGATTCTATAGAATTTTCCAAAGGTTTATTATACTGGAAAAGAAAAGAAAGTCAAGTGGCAATGCGGTTGCGAAAAAGGGCTTTGCGTGATACATTAATTATAGTTATCTACGAAATCATCTATTGTTTCAGGGGAGGAATTCTGCTTATGTTTCAGGACAACAAAATCTGGATTGGAAAATCAGGAGATGAGAAGGTATACATATATCCGAAGATGGCAAACCGTCACGGAATGATCGCAGGTGCAACGGGAACCGGAAAAACCATTACCCTTAAGGTACTTGCAGAGTCCTTCAGTGACTGTGGCGTGCCGGTGTTTTTAGCGGATGTAAAGGGAGATCTGGCCGGCATGTGTAAACCGGGTGTGGTAAGTGAAAGTCTGCAAAAGCGTATCGATGGCATGGGACTTTCGGAAGAGGGATTTCAGTTCCGCTCTTATCCTACCACTTATTGGGATGTATACGGGGAAAAGGGCCTGCCCCTTCGCACCACGATCTCTGAAATGGGCCCGCTACTTCTTAGCAGGATCATGGGCTTGAATGAGGTTCAGACAGATATTCTTACCATTATTTTTAAGATAGCGGATGATGAGGGGCTGCTACTTCTTGATACCAAAGATCTGCGCTCCCTGCTTCAATATATCAGTGAAAATGCGAAGGATTACGCACAGCAGTATGGAAATATGTCCAAGCAGAGTCTGGGAGCAATTATTCGTGCACTGATCGCATTGGAGGCTGAGGGAGGAGAAACCTTCTTTGCGGAGCCGGCGCTGAATATTTCTGACTGGATGTGTACAGACTGTAACGGAAAGGGTGTCATTCAGGTACTGGATTGCCAGAAGCTGATCAACAGTCCGACGATGTACTCCACCTTCCTGCTTTGGATGCTGTCTGAACTGTTTGAGGTATTGCCGGAGGCTGGAGACCGGGAAAAGCCCAAGATGGTCTTTTTCTTTGATGAGGCGCATCTTCTTTTTGATTCTGCTTCAAAGACATTGTTGGATAAGATCGAGCAGGTGGTGAAGCTGATCCGTTCTAAGGGTGTGGGTATTTACTTTATTACACAGAATCCCAGAGATATTCCGGATGGCGTACTGGGGCAGCTGGGAAATAAGATTCAACATGCGCTTCATGCCTATACGCCGTCGGAGCAGAAGGCGGCAAAGGCAGCAGCACAGTCCTTCCGCGAAAATCCGGAATTTGATACCTTTGAAACGCTGACACAGTTGGGAATCGGAGAAGCACTGATTTCCGTGCTCGATGAAGAGGGTATTCCCACTGTGGTGAAGAAGTGCAGCATTCTTCCGCCTCAGAGCCAGATGGGGGCACTGGAGGATGAAGTGAGAAAAGCACAGATCACAGATCATCTGCTTTATACAAAGTATACACAGTACATTGACCGGGAATCCGCTTACGAGATCTTGGAAAAGAGAGTTGTGGCTGAGGATGAGGAAGAGAGGAAGGCAGCAGAGGCTGCAGAAGCAGAAAAGCAGCGCTTGAAGGAAGAGGCGGAGGCAGAAAAGCTACGCCTGAAGGAAGAAGCAGCGCAGGAAAAGCTTCGTCAGAAGGAGGCGGCAGCCTTGGAAAAGCAGCGCATGAAGGAAGAGGAAGCGGCTAAAAAGGCTGAAGAAAAGAAGCTTGCTGCCAGAGATAAGCAGATTAAGAGTGCAGCCAGAAGTGTGGCAAGCTCTGCAGGAGGTACGATCGGAAGGGAGCTTGGCAATCAGCTCGGCAAATCCATCGGCGGCAGCTTTGGTAAGAAGCTGGGTGGCAATGTGGGAGCTTCGCTGGGAAGAGGAATTCTGAGTACATTATTTAAGAAGTAAATGATAAAGGTGGAATAAGACAGGAGGGACTTACATGTGTACAGCAGCGGTCTATAAGACGAAGGATCATTATTTCGGACGCAACTTGGATTTCGATATTTCTTATGGAGAAAAAATTGCGATCACTCCAAGAAATTATCCTTTTTCCTTTCGAAAAGTAAAAGATTTGGAGAGCCACTATGCTATGATCGGCATGGCAACGGTTGTGGGAGGTTATCCTCTTTATTATGATGCAACCAACGAAAAAGGGCTCAGCATGGCGGGACTGCTTTTTGCAGGAAATGCGGTATTTCAGCCGGAGGCGGAAGGCAAGGACAATGTGACACCTTTTGAATTTATTCCGTGGATATTGGGACAATGTGCAGATTTGAAGGAGACAAAGGCACTTCTTGAAAAAATTAATTTGGTGAATATTCCGTTTAGCGAGGAACTTCCGCTCTCTCCGCTTCACTGGATGATCTCAGACCGGGAAGGCTCCATCACCGTTGAGGCAGTTCAGGAAGGACTGAAGGTCTATGAGAACCCGGTTCAGGTATTGACGAACAATCCGCCTTTTGATATGCAGATGTTTAACCTGAGTAATTATCGGAATCTGTCTACCGACAATCCGGAAAATCTTTTTGCTAAGGGGCTGGAGCTTAAAACCTACAGCCGCGGTATGGGGGCAATGGGACTGCCCGGGGATCTATCCTCACAGTCGCGCTTTGTGAAGGTTGCCTTTACCAAAATGAATTCTCTTTCCGGAGATTCGGAATCCGAGAGTGTCAGCCAGTTTTTCCATATACTGACTTCTGTGGAGCAGCAGCGGGGACTGGTGCATATGGGAGAGGGGAAATATGAGATTACCATTTACAGCTCCTGCTGTAATACCGATAAAGGGATTTATTATTATACTACCTATGAAAACAGTCAGATTACCGGCGTGGACATGCATAGAGAGAATCTGGATGGCGACAGTGTAGTGACTTATCCGCTGATCACCGGACAGCAGATTCGGATGCAGAATTAGTGACAGCTGTCAGGACTCACTGAACGAAAAGTGAATACGGTTTAAAAAGAACTGGGCAACGGGACCAACCAAAAAGGCACAGATGATGGTTCCGATGCCGAAAACACCACCAAGCAGAAAGCCTGTTACAACAAAGCAAATATCCACAATGACACGAATGATCCCAAAGGGCTTATGAAGCTTATCGGCAGCTACAATCGCCACCAGATCGTTAGGACCGGTTCCCGCTTCCGAGCGTATGACAATGGTCATACCGAGAGCTAAGATGATGCAGCCGGCAACAAGAAGGATCAGGCGGAGCGGAAGCGCAAGCCTGTCGTTGATAAAGCCACCAAGAAGCCATGTAAAAAAGTCAATGATCGGACCACCGAAAAACATACAGATGATGGTTCCGATGCGGATATAGCTTTTATCGACAACGAGAAGAACAAGAATGATCAGAAAACAGATCAACATATGAGTCCTTCCGTGGGTAATCGGCAGACCGGCAGGCCAGGGGATGCTGCGGAATAATCCCTGAATAAAGACATTGAATGGATCAGAACCTAAATTGGTCTGAATAAACAGGGTGACTCCCAGGTGGGCAATGATCAGACCAATCAGTAATATG
>SAMEA3663297__coassemble_230_pt1 | contig 36174 bp, 35 predicted proteins | sample SAMEA3663297__metabat2_low_PE_020 | metagenome-assembled genome bin SAMEA3663297 (sample SAMEA3663297) | pig gut metagenome | biome: pig gut; feature: pig-associated habitat; material: faeces | place: China | collected 2013 | reverse complement strand
CAGCCGTTTTTTAATGTAGAGGAGGGAAAAGACAGATGAAGAACAAAATGATGAGGCGGCACCATTGCCGACGTTTTCTGCTGAAGCAAACGCAGCTTATGCCAAAAAAGTGCCTGTTAAGATAGGCAAGAATGACAGTAAATACCTGTGGTTTGAGGATGAATATAGTGTAAAGCAGCTGGAAAGATGCAGAGCAGACTATTCCGGCAATCCGATTTATCAGGCGGCGAGAAATTATATTCTGCAGGAATGGGAAAAGGATAAAAGTCAGTCAGTAATGAATATCCCTATCTATTTTGTGCTGAGTTCCAAAGAAAATGCAGATGAGTTGAGCGATATATGTATCAACTTGAGCGTGGATTTGAAAAAGGCAAAAGTAGCAGGAACCGTTCAGGTGTCCTACTGTGCAGCGGATGGATACATACATATGGGAAGAAGCTGGGAAAATGGCGTGACTCATTGTATGTCATGCATTATCCTTGAAGATGACTTGAGAGCTTTAGCAGAGCAGTATCAATAATGAGATAAAAAGGATGGATGAGGCATCACCCGGCCGTTTTTTCGGCAGGTGTGATGCCTCTTTTGCATAAAAAACCGGCACCTTTCGGTACCGGTATCTATGTAAACAGGAGGAGCCTGTAATGTTTTGGCGAAGCCGGTCGGCACACGGTCTTGGCACCGGCGACTTCATTTGATAGTTTTATGATACGGGATAAATATGTCCAAAGTGTTTCCAAAAGAGAAAGAAAAAATAAAGAAAAACTAAATATTAGAGAAAAAATACGGTAGGAAAGAAGAGGAGAATATGGTATGATTGATTGGCAGGAGGTTTCCAATGGCAGAAAAGTATTATGCGGTAAAAAAAGGTCTGAAAACAGGAATTTTTAGGACCTGGGATGAGTGTAAGGCGAGTGTGAACGGCTATTCCGGCGCAGTATATAAAAGCTTTCAAAGCGAGGAGGAGGCACGCAGTTTTCTGGGGCTTGACGGACAAATGGAAGAGGGAGCGCAAAATCCGGACTGGGTGGAAATCTATGTAGACGGAAGCTACAATTCGGCAACGGGAGAATTTTCCTACGGAATGGTAGTGCTTTTAGGAGGGCAGGAGGAAACATACAGCCAGAGCTTTCGGGATGAGGAGCTTGCCACAATGCGTAACGTGGCTGGGGAAATCAAGGGAGCCGAGGCGGCTATGCAGTATGCGCTTGATCATGGAATCCGGGAAATTGCAATTTACCATGATTATGAGGGGATTGCAAAATGGTGTTTAGGAGAGTGGAAGACAAACAAAGAGGGAACAAAGGCGTATAAGGCCTTTTATGATAAAGCCAAAAGCCGGGTGAAGATCCGGTTTGTGAAGGTGGCCGGTCATTCGGGTAATAAGTACAATGATATGGCGGACAAGCTTGCCAAAGAAGCACTTGGTATATAAGCACGAAGGAACAGGAGGCATTTGAAATGAAGGTTTTACTGATCAACGGAAGTCCCAATGAGAAGGGCTGTACCTATACCGCATTGTCGGAGGTGGCGGCGACTTTAAATGAGAATGGCGTGGAGACAGAAATTGCATCTATCGGAAAGCAGCCTATCAGAGGCTGTATCGGCTGCGGAGGCTGCGCAGGAAAGAGAAGATGTGTTTTTGGGGATGATATTGTGAACAGTATGATTGAAAAGATGGAGCAGGCTGACGGACTGATCATCGGTTCCCCGGTCTACTTTGCATCGCCCAACGGAAATCTGATGAGTATGCTGGATCGCTTCTTTTATGCCGGAGGTTGTTTTGCTCATAAACCGGCAGCAGCAGTGGCATCTGCAAGGCGTGCCGGAACGACGGTGACCCTGGATGATATGAATAAATACTTTGGAATCCGGCAGATGCCGGTGGTATCCTCAACCTATTGGAATATGGTACACGGAAGTAAGCCGGAGGATGTGAAAAAGGACGAGGAGGGGCTTCAGACCATGCGGAATCTGGGTAGGAATATGGCATGGCTGTTAAAATGCATCGCGGCAGGCAAAGAAAATGGGGTAGAACCTCCGATGAGTGAGAATACTAATAGAACAAACTTTATCAGATAAGGATAGCAGGAGGAAAAAACTGTGATTCACTTCTTTTTGAATGAAACTGTGCCTGTAGTGTCAGCACTCGGGCTGCTTGTGGCATTTGCAATGACCTGTTTTTTGACCGCAAAGCTGGGAGACAGGCTGCCGAAGGACGAGGGAAGAGCCTTTGCGCATGACGGAAAGCTTTCCGCCGGAAAACCAAGGGGAGCAGGTATTATTTTCGTTTTTGTGTTTGTGGGAGCAGCACTTCTTTTTGCTCCGGTTACGCTTGAAACAGTGATTTATCTGATCCTTGTCACGGCAGAGATGCTAACCGGATACATGGATGATGCAGCGGAGCATCCCTGGGGAGAACTGAAAAAGGGACTTCTTGATCTTGCCGTCTCAATCATCCTGGCGGTGACATATCTGAGCTTTCATGAGAGCTCCATACAACTGGCAACGTTTGGAATATCTCTCACGATTCCACCGGTTTTGTTTGGAATCCTGATCGTCGCGCTGGTATGGGGATCTATCAATGTGACAAATTGTGCCGATGGTGTAGACGGACTCTCGGGAACCCTGGTGCTGATCACACTTGGCACATTTCTGGTCATCGACAATATCCTGAAGGTATCGGGTGATTTTAACACCTTGATTTTGCTGTTTATGGTTTGTATTCTGGCGTATCTGTGGTTTAACGCAACACCAAGTAAGCTGATGATGGGGGATGCGGGAAGCCGGGCCATGGGAATCTTTATCAGTATTGCCGCGTTAAAGAGCGGAAGCCCGATTCTGTTCATTCCCGTAGCGATCGTCCTTATTTTGGATGGGGGACTGGGCTTAGTTAAGGTTACTCTGATCCGGGCATTTAAGATTTATATTTTAAAAAATACCAGAACACCGCTTCACGATCATGTGAGAAAGGTGATGGGCTGGTCTAATACCCAGACAGTGTTCCGATTTGCGATTATTCAGATTGTGGTTTCTATGGCAACGATCTATCTCATATTGTTATAAAGCGGCATAAGGCAGAGTCCCCAATCAGGAGAAATTCCCGGTTGGGGATTTTTGATGAAATAAGGTGAATTTTACAACTAAATCGATTGACAGATCACTAAAAAGGTAATATATTACATATAAAAGGTAACTTATTACATAATATGAGAAAGAGGGAGGTATATGGAGCGAGACGAAAGTAATGTTTTGGAATCTGCAAAAGTGCAGAAAATGGAAAGGAGATATTTCCTGTTCGGCCTCTTAAATGCCTTCACCAATCGCCTTCAGGCAGAGGGAAATCTTTTCTTTGAAGAAATCAGCTGGAAACAGTGTTTTGCCATGATCTGTATCCAGATGTTTGAGCAGCCACCCACGCTTAAGGAGCTTGCACAGGTGATGGGGAGTTCCCATCAGAATGTGAAGCAGCTTCTTTTGAAATTGCAGGATGCTAGTTATGTAAACCTGTTGGAGGATGAAAAAGATAAGCGGAAACAACGTGTTGTTATTACCGAGCAGGGAAAGAAATTCTGCAAAAAATATGATAAGCCCAGTGATGAATTTATCCAATGTCTTTATCAGGATGTGGAGGCGTCGGATGTGCTCATTACCATTAAGACAATTACGACTATGGAAAATAATTTAAAAAAAGGAGAATGGAAAGTTGAAAAAGATAGTAGTTTATAAGACCAGTACGGGATTTACCAAAAGATACGCAGAGTGGATCGCGCAGGCTCTTGGCTGCGAAGCGGTAAGCATCAAGCAGGAATCAGCAAAAAAATTGAAGGATTATGAGCTGGTGATCTATGGCGGTGGCTCCATCGGCGGAAGCATTAACGGACTTGCCAAAATCAAAAAGCTGTATACCGGGCAGATGATCGTTTTCCAGACCGGAGCGACTCCGCAGGAGGCAACGGAGATGATTGAGGCATCTGCCGCAAGAAATTTTACAGAGGAGGAGAGAAAGAGAATTCCCTATTTCTATATGCATAGCGGTCTAAATTATGAGAAGATGAGTCCCGTGGAAAAAATGATGATGAAAATGCTTAAGAAAATGCTTGCGGGTAAGGCTGACAAAACGGAGGAAGATCTTGAAATGGAGCGTATGATCGCGGGTTCCTTTGATGAGTGTGATAAAAGTTACATAGATCCGCTTGTGGAATATGTCAAAAATCTGGAGGCGTAACAGGAATTTACTTTTGTTTTAGACTCTTTTAGGGTATAATAGCCCTAAAAGAGTTTTTTGTTGACTGTTACATTCCGGTAAGAAAACAGGGAGGCGGTACGAATGATAGAACGGCGTGATAAAATCAACTATTATCTGGATCTTGCGGAGACGGTTTCTCAGAGAAGTACCTGTCTTCGAAGAAAATACGGTGCGGTTATCGTCAAGAATGATGAAGTGATCGCAACCGGGTATGTGGGAGCACCTAGAGGAAGGAAGAACTGTACGGACATCGGAACCTGTATCCGGCAGGAACTCAGCATTCCGCGGGGCGAGCGATATGAACTGTGCAGGAGTGTCCATGCAGAGGCGAATGCGATCATCAGTGCATCCAGAGATAAAATGATCGGCAGTGATATGTATCTTGCGGGCGTGGATGCCCAGACAGGAGATTATATTGCCAATTCTAACAGCTGCTCCATGTGTAAACGCCAGATCATTAATGCCGGGATCAAAAGAGTCTATATCAGAGACAGCAGAGATGATTATCGTGTTGTAGAGGTGCAGGATTGGATTGACAACGATGAGTCTTTAAGCGGAACCAGAGGATATTAGGCAGCATGAGCGATAAAGACAATAACACAGAAAAAATAGAACTGATTGCCCGGAAAGTCATGGATTATGCAAGGGACAGCATTCTGGTAAATATGAGGTTCCTGGATGTGGCGCTTTCGGCACTGAAGGCCGAGCAGCGCAGGGGACTTTCCGGATTTGCGTCGGATGGAGAGAAGCTGTACTATGATCCGGTTTTCCTCTTGAAAAGCTATCAGGAGGAGCCGGCTTTTGCTGTGCGGATGTATCTTCACATTTTATTTCATCTGATTTTCTATCATAGCTTCCGCTATGACAAGCTGGACAAGGAATTGTGGAAATTATCGGCAGATATGGCAGTGGAAGCAGCCATTCTGGAACTGGAAATGCCGGGCTTGGGGTTACGCTCTGATGAGGAGAAGGAGCGGAAGCTTCGGGGCATTCGACAGGAAATCGGTGCTTTGAATGCGGAGAAACTCTATCGATATTTTAAGAATTTTGGCATCAGTGCAAAGGAGCGCGGTGAACTATCCCTCCTTTTTTTTATGGATTCTCATGTGTATTGGGAGCCCAGGGAGGAGCTTGCAATTACACCGCAGCAGTGGAAAAAGCTCAGCGAGCGGGTTCAGGCTGATCTGAAATCCTTTTCCCGGGGGAAAACGAAGTCGGAGAGCATTGAAAAGAACCTTGCACAGGCAGTGAAGGACAGAGTCCGTTACAGTGATCTGCTCTCACGATTTACAGTGATGAATGAGGACATGCAGATCAATGATGACGAGTTTGATTACATTTACTACACCTATGGCCTTAAGACCTATGGAAATATGCCGCTTGTGGAACCGCTGGAATACAGGGACAGCAGGAAGATCAGAGACTTTGTGATAGCCATTGATACCTCGGCATCCTGCCGTGGCTCGCTGGTGCAGGCTTTTTTGCAGAAGACCTATGCGATCTTGAGCGGATCGGATACCTTTTTTAAGAAAATGAATGTGCATATTATCCAGTGTGACCACGAGGTACAGCGGGATACAAAGATCACCGGTGCGGATGATCTGGATTATTTTTTGAAAAATGAGAAGCTGACCGGCTTTGGCTCCACGGATTTCAGACCGGTATTTGCGCACGTGGAGGAGCTTCTTAATAAGGGTGAGTTTGAAAATCTAAAGGGATTGGTTTACTTTACGGATGGGTACGGTGTTTACCCACAGAAGATGCCACCCTATGATGTGATGTTTGTTTTTCTGGATAATGGAGATGAGGGACCGGATGTGCCACCCTGGGCGGTAAAGGTGCTTCTTGACTATGAGGAATTGGAGGAATAGGCTTTGAACATTAAACAGGCAAAGGATTATATTGAAAGTACGGTCCGTCTTTACCTGAAAAAGGATGAATTCGGAGAATATCGGATACCGGTGGTACGCCAGAGACCTATTTTCCTGCTGGGGGCACCCGGTATCGGTAAGACGGCGGTCATGGAGCAGATCGCACAGGATCTGAACATTGCGTTGGTTTCTTATTCCATGACCCATCACACCAGACAGTCTGCGCTGGGGCTTCCTTTTATCTCCCACCGGGAATATCAGGGAATGAAATTTGATGTGTCGGAATACACCATGAGCGAGATCATTGCATCCATCTATGAAGTGATGGAAAAAAGCGGGATCACCGAGGGAATTCTTTTCCTGGATGAGATCAACTGTGTGTCCGAAACACTTGCCCCTTCCATGCTTCAGTTTTTGCAATATAAGGTATTTGGACGTCATCAGGTGCCGGATGGCTGGGTCATTGTGACGGCAGGGAACCCACCGGAATACAATAAGTCGGTTCGGGAGTTTGATGTTGTGACCATGGACAGACTGAAGGTCCTTGATGTGGAGGCAGATTATAAGGTGTGGAAGGAATATGCCCAGCAGAAAGGTCTTCATGCGGCAATCCTGAATTTCCTGGAATTGAAAAAGGAATATTTCTATAAGATAGAAACCACAGTAAACGGCAGGAGCTATGTGACCGCCAGAGGATGGGAGGATCTTTCGGAAATTCTTTCCCTTTATGAGGAAGAGGGCATGAAGGTTGATGAGACACTGGTGGAGCAATATTTGCGCAATGACCGGGTGGTGAGAGAATTCACAGCGTATTATGACCTGTTCAATAAGTACAAAAAGGAATATCAGACAGAAGAAATCCTGGCGGGAACAGCGGCGGAGCAGACTGCTGAACGGGCAGCTAAGGCAGCATTTGATGAGAGGATTTCCTTGCTTGGAATGTTGATTGATAAGGTACTCAGTGAAGCCCGTGAGGACATGGAGATCAGTGATTATCTGATGGAGCTTGTTGGGTGCCTCAAGGCGATTAAGGCGGCTGTGTCAAAGCTTTCAGAGGAGGAACTGAAAACGCAGACGGTTTCGGTGGAGCAGATGCTGGAAAATCAGATGAATGCAAGGAGAAAGAAGCTGGAATCGGCACAGATGGCAGGAAGTTTGTCAGAAGCAGAGCGGAGAAAAGGGAAAAGAATCCTGCGCTTTTTGGAGGAGCAGAAAAAGCAGATTCTGCTGGAAGGTGCTTCCGGCGAAGCAGCTTTTGGCATTCTGAAGGCTGCTTTTGACGGTCTAACGGCAGAACTGAAGCAGAAGACAGCAAGGACAAGGGCGCGGATGGAGAATCTGTTTGCCTTTGCAGAAAAGGCGTTCCCGGACGGAAATGAAATGCTGATCCTCGTGACAGAGCTTACCGTAAATAATGACAGCGCGCGCTTCATCGGGCAGTTTGGCTGTCCGGCCTATGAAAGACACAACCGAGAACTGATGCTCCAAGAGCGTCAGGGAGGGCTGCAGGAGGAAATTGCAGCGTTACACTTAGAAGGAATCTAGAGATGGAAAAGGAACTGGAAATGGAAGGCGGGCGCCTTTCCTATGAAATTCGAGATGAAGGAATTGCAATTACCGCCTGCCGGGTGGAAAAGAGCAGAGTGGAATTGCCGGATACGATTGAAGGAATTCCGGTTTTCAGGATTGAGCGGAAGGCGTTTTTAAGCCGCAAGCAGCTGAAGGAAATCTGCCTGCCCGGAGAACTTCAGGAGATCGGAGACTGGGCATTTGCCTATTGCAGCAATCTGACCGGCGTGTGGTTTCCCAGACGCAATCTGCGAATGGGCAAAAGCATTTTTAAGGAATGCGGTGCATTAAAGGGGATCTGGCATCTGCATGAGGATTCTGCCAGGGAATATCAAAGCGGAATGCTGCTTGGTGCAGTGCCTGTCAAGATGGAGACGGAATATCTTTTTACACCCAAGGAAGCAGGAAGCCAGGAGTGGATCATGCGGTTTGACGCAAGATTGAAATGGTTTCTTGAGCAGCCGGACGAGGACGGCTATCTGAATATGGTCTACTGCGGGGAGGAGGATATCATGTCAAACCTTGACCTGTACCTTGCGGAGCGCCGGCGGGCAAAATCAAGACTGTGTTTCCTGCGGCTGATGAATCCCGTGGAGCTTCCGGAGGAATTCCGGGAGGAGCTGCAAGGCTATCTGAGAGAGCATACCAAGGGCTGTGAGAGTGAGGCCGCCTGGGAGGTTGTTTTTCGGGAGCACGGTAATGAGCAGGACTATTATACGGCATTTACAGATGCCGGCTGCGTGAGTGAGGAAAACTACGACATGCTTTTATCTGAGATGGGCGAACAGTACCCGGAGATGAAGGGATACCTGATGCGCTATAAGGCACAGGAGATGGAGAGTGTGGATTTCTTTGATGCACTGTCGCTGGACTGAATTATTGGCGGGAGTTCAGCTGCCGGCGCAGCTTGGCGGGCGGTGCACCATAGGTGTCCTTGAAGGAGCGACTGAACACCTTATAATTCGAGATCCCGTTTCGATTTAGCAGCTCGGTAATGCTGTAATCAGTGGTGGTAAGCTCCTGATAAAAATGAAACATTCGCACCGTGTTCAGATATTCCAGGAAGGTCTGACCGGTGTGTTTTTTGAATAATCGGCAAAAATATTCCGGACTGACATGCAAAAGTCCGGACACTTCGTCAAGAGAAATGTTTTCTTTGTAATGAACCTTCACATACCGGAGGACTTCCTCCATCCGCTCAAAGTTTCTGTTTTCCTTATCCTTGGTTTCCCGGCTGATTTTGTGAGAATAATTCCGGTAAAGAAGATAAAGAAATTCATACATGATAGAAGAGAAGCGCAGAAGATATCCGTCTTCCTTCTCTTTATAGATGGACGCCAGTTCGAAGAGGCGGTCACACATCTCCTTCTGGGCAGAACTCATCGTAATAGATGGAAAGAATTCCTGAAAGTGAATCAGGGAAACATTGTCAAGTACACGTGCCAGATAGGCATACGGTATCTGTAATAAGAGATATTGCACTTCAGACCAGGTTCTTGTTGTGTGCAGCTCCTTGGCATTGACAATGAGAAGATCATTCCTTGACAAGGTATATTTCTGATCATTGATGTAAGCGGTCATGTATCCTTTTAAGATAAAGATGATTTCCAGATGACCGTGCCAGTGCAGAGGGGTATAGTCGTTTGTGGCAGTGATCATTGCGAAATGAAGCTGTAATCGGGTGTCATCATTGATAATCTCATGTGAATAGGTTCCCATTTTAAAATCCTCATAAACTTTTCGTAGATAAAATTGACCTTACATTATATAAAAATAATACATTTCTCTTTACTAAAATGTCAATATCGACATAAAAACTGTGCAAAAAAGATATAGCCATGTGTTCAAAGAAAGGATAGACTGAACATAAATAAATCTTATATGATTTGGGAGGCGGCTATGGCAGAAATGATTTTGGATCTTGACAAATATGCTGATGTGGCAAGACGTGCAGTAGCAGAGGGGCAGATCCTTCTGAAAAATGAAAAGAATGTACTTCCGATTCAGACAGGAAGTACGGTTTCCGTATTTGGGCGGATTCAGCTCAGCTATTATAAGAGCGGAACCGGTTCAGGCGGTATGGTAAATGTGGATCATGTGACCGGTATTCTGGATGCACTCCTTGATAGTGATTGTGTTAAGGTAAACCAGAGGCTTTTGAGTGTTTATCAAGAATGGGAAAAAACACATCCTTTTAATGAAGGAGTAGGCTGGGGAAATGAACCCTGGTCTCAGGAAGAAATGCCACTATCCGATGAACTGGTGTTGCAGGCGGCGCGTGAATCCGATTATGCGATTGTTATTATCGGGAGAACTGCAGGGGAGGACCAGGATAACTTAGATCATCCCGGCTCCTATCGCCTCAATGATCTGGAAGAGGATATGCTTGCGAAGGTACGCAGCGCTTTTGACAAAATGATCGTCGTTTTGAACGTCGGAAATATCATGGACATGAGCTTTGAAGACAGCTTTCATCCGGATGCGGTTCTTTATGCATGGCAGGGCGGAATGATCGGTGGCCTGGGAACGGTGGATGTTCTTACCGGCAAGGTGAATCCTTCCGGAAAGCTGCCGGATACCATTGCTTACAAAATTGAGGATTATCCTTCTGACAGCAATTTCGGAAATCTGGATAAGGATGTGTATGAGGAAGATATTTATGTAGGTTATCGTTATTTTGAGACAGTTGCAAGGGACAAGGTGCGCTATCCCTTCGGGTTTGGTCTTTCCTATACAAGCTTTACGATGGAAACAACAGCTTTTGTGCAGGAAAAGGATGGCGTGAAGCTGACAGTAGCTGTCAGGAACACTGGGAAAAATGGGGGGAAAGAGGTGGTGCAGGTTTATGCATCCACGCCTCAGGGAATGCTGGGTAAACCTGCAAGGGTATTGGTAGCATTTGCAAAAACTGCAGAGTTAGAGCCCGGACAGACTCAGGAACTTGAATTGACAGTTCCTTATAGCTATCTGGCTTCCTATGATGAGACCGGTGTTACGGGAACCGCATCTTCCTATGTAATGGAAAAGGGCGAGTATGTTCTTTTTGCAGGAAACAGTGTAAGGAATGTAAAGGAAGCAGGCAGCTTTGAACTGAAGGAGACGAAGGTACTGGAAAGGCTCTCGCAGGCACTTGCACCGGAGAAAAAATTCAGACGGATGAAGCCACAGTGCAGTGAGTATGGAAGTCTTGTCATGGTCTATGAGGAGGCTCCGGCAAGAAAGGAAAGCCCTTCCGAAAGGCGTGCAAAAAATATACCGGTAGAATATACAATTACAGGAGATCAGGGCTATAAGCTGTCTGATGTCAAAAACGGTAAGGTATCTATGGAGAAATTCATTGCACAGCTTTCTGCAGAGGATTTGTCCTGTATCATTCGCGGTGAGGGAATGGGAAGCCCCAAGGTAACCGCCGGTACCGCAGCAGCCTTTGGTGGTGTTTCCGAGAACCTCAAGAACTTTGGAATTCCATGCGGATGCTGTGATGACGGTCCCTCCGGAATGCGTCTTGACAGTGGTATGAAGGCGTTTAGTCTGCCGAATGGCACCCTTCTTGCAAGTACCTTCAACACGGAGCTCGTAGAGGAGCTTTATGCCTTCACCGGTATTGAAATGGTGAAAAATAAAGTGGATGCCCTCTTGGGACCGGGAATGAATATTCACAGACATCCGTTAAATGGAAGAAATTTTGAGTACTTTTCCGAGGATCCCGTGCTTACCGGTAAGATGGCTGCAGCACAGTTTCAGGGAATGCATCGGGCAGGGGTGACAGGAACGGCTAAGCATTTCTGCGCAAATAATCAGGAGACAAAGAGGCACGAGCTGAACTCTGTTGTATCAGAAAGGGCCCTAAGGGAAATCTATCTGAAGGGCTTTGAAATTGCGGTAAAGGAAGGGAAATGCGATTCTGTTATGACCACCTACGGCGCAGTCAACGGCCTTTGGACAGCGGGGAGCTATGACTTAAATACAGTCATTCTTCGTGAAGAGTGGGGCTTTGAGGGAATTGTCATGACCGACTGGTGGGCCATGATCAATGAAGAAGGCGTTCCGGCAAACAAGACAAACTTTGCGGCAATGGCAAGAGCACAGAATGATATTTATATGGTATGCGCGCAATCCGATATTAACAGTTCAGGTGACAATACACTTGATTCCCTGGAGGTAGGAACGCTTACGCTGGGAGAACTTCAGAGAAATGCCATGAACATATGCAAATTCCTTTTAAATACTCATGCTTATAAAAGAATGCATGAAGAAGAAACGAAAGTGGAGGTTATTGGCGAAAACACTGCTGGAATGGCAGAAGAAGTGGAGCTTACCTACCACAAGCTTAATGGAGATCTGACCATTAACCTTGAAGAAGTGGAAGCCGTGAAAGGTTCAGAGTATGTGATTGCACTGGATGTTGAAAAGGTGGGTGGATATAGAGTACAGCTGACTGCAAAGTCAGACCTTTCCGAATTGGCGCAGATGTCGGTTTCCCTGTTTTACTTAAGCACACCTTCCGGAGTGTTTACCTTTAACGGCACAGGAGGAGAATGGCGCACCATCGAAAAGAAGGTTATTCCTAGATTTAAATATGCTCCGTACAGATTATATTTTGCACAGAATGGTTTAAAGCTGAAGGAAATCAAGTTTATTTTTGATAAGCCGCTTGAAGAGATACCCGATGACAATGAATATATCGGTGCCTAAAACCCGGTTAAGACAGACTCGGATTTGAGACAAATGCATATACATGAATAAGGAATGTTTGCAGGAGTCTAAATTTGAAAAAAATATTGATTGCCGGGGAACCGGACAAGACGAAAAATTATGAAAATGCGCTGAAGGGCCTGGGAACTGTGCCGATTACATCACTGCACGTTCCCAGCCCTTCTGACTATGACGGACTGGTTCTTCCGGGGGGAGGAGACATAGACCCAAGACTGTTCGGGCAGCTCCCAAGGGGAACCAGAGCCTTTGATCCGGAGCTGGATCGTTTGCAGCTTGCAATCCTTAAAGCATTTGTTTTGAACAGAAAACCTGTGCTTGGAATTTGTAAGGGGATGCAGCTGATCAACATTTTTTTTGGTGGGGATATGGTACAGCACTTACCCGCTGCCGGAAACCATGAGTATAGGGAAGGGGATCAACTTCACGATACCATAGCCTGTGAAGGAAGTATTCTTAAGCGGTTGTATGGAGGTCATTTTCGTGTGAACAGTGCTCACCATCAGGGGGTAGACATTCCGGGGAGGAGAATCATATATACACAGCATGCCGGGGACGGGGTGGTAGAGGCACTTGAGCATGAATATCTTCCGATCATTGGGGTTCAGTGGCACCCGGAAAGGTTATGCTTTTCCCTTCGACGAGCGGATGCTGTAGACGGCAGTATTCTGCTGGAATGTTTTATAAAAGGACTTTAAAAATACGGACAAATGATTATTCCAAAAAATATGAAAAAAGAGGAGAAAAAACTTGACAAGCACCGTCTAAAAATAGTATACTAGCAAAGCGGGTCAGGAAATGGCCTGAAGCAATTGGGATCTTAGCTCAGCTGGGAGAGCATCTGCCTTACAAGCAGAGGGTCATAGGTTCGAGCCCTATAGGTCCCACTTCCGGGAAACCGGTTCATATTAATATGGCGAGATAGCTCAGTTGGCTAGAGCATACGGTTCATACCCGTAGTGTCGAGGGTTCAAATCCCCCTCTCGCTACTAAAGTTTAGGTAGCGGAAACCTTGTAAAATCAGGGTTTCCGCGATTTTTATTACGCACCTTTATTAAAATTTTTTGAATCCCTTTGAATCCCTTTGCTCATCTTCAATAATTGCAGTATAAAGTACCGGATAATCTTTTCCATCTCTTATACAAAACAGGCTCCCATCAATGTCTTTCGGTGTATAAACATATTCATAACTCATCATCATAAGCAACTTCTCAATCGTCTGTTCCTTTTTCGGGAATTTACGCTTTACCACATTTTTTAACTCATCAACCACATAAGATGACAGAACAAGTTTCACTCACAGTTCCACATGCCGTAAAGGAAACACTCATGATTAATAAGAGTAATGGAATAACTTTTTTCATTTTTTGTTTTCCTCTTTTCTTAAGTATGATTTTGCTTTCATTATAAGTTAAAAGTGTTTTCAAGTAACTACCGCTAAAGTTCATGACTTGTGGAACGATTGGTATTGATTTGGGATTATATGCCTCTATTTTCAACCAAGTGTATACGGAAAAGCCGTTCCTGCTGGCACAGGAACGGCTTTTGTGATATAAGATCTTACTTTTTATATATGTTTAGAAATAGAAATGGAAGCAACGGGGCTCGAACCCGTGGCCTCCCGCGTGTGAGGCGGACGCTCATCCCGGCTGAGCTATGCTTCCATGTAAGCTATTATACATCGGATTGCTCGGAGGTGCAATCGTTATTCTTGCATAAATGTTGTTCTTGCATAAATCGTTGCGGGTAACAATATTTGCCAGCATGTCGCTGAGTACAACCAGATCGGAGGATAATACGGAAATTTCCTCTTGAGACAAGCATTCGGCAAGCCGACAGGCAATAGCAGAAAGATAGAAAAGGTTTGTGCAGCTGTTCATAATAAACGATTTGATATTGATTTGCTATATATTATGCTGAAAAGCAGGGAATGTGAGAAAGAGGGACAAATTATTTCTACACTTGACAAGGGAGCAGAGACTTCATATAATTAAACCGCTGGTTTAATTATGGAGGGATTACTGGTGGCAAGGAGAAAGAAAGAACCTCAAAATATACATAGGAAGAATATTTCCGGGGCTGCAGAGCAGCTATTCATGAAAAAGGGAATTGAAAATACTTCGATGAATGACATTGCGAAGGAGTCCGGTTATAGTAAGGCAACTTTGTATGTGTATTTTAAAAATAAAGAAGAATTAATAAGCGTATTGGTATTGGAAAGTATGCAGAAGCTATACGATTACATAAGCCGGGCATTATCGGAAAGTGATGATACAAAAGAGCGCTATCTGAAAATCTGTTATGGGTTGGTAAAATATCAGGAAGAATTCCCGTTTTATTTTCAGATGGTTCTTGAAACTATCAACATTGATTTTGAGTCAACTCATTTTCTGCCGGAGGAGAAAGCAACCTTTTCCATAGGCGAGCAGATAAATGATTTGTTGGTTACATTTTTGGAAAATGGGATCAGGTGCGGGCAGATACGTCCGGATATTGAGGTCTTACCAACAATTTATTCGTTCTGGGGAATGCTTTCCGGTCTTATTCAGATTGCAACGAATAAGGAAGCATATATTGAGCAGCGAATGGGAAAATCAAAAAAGGATTTTTTGTCCTATGGATTTGATTTGATTTACCATTCTATTACAGCGGATGGGAGGGAAGCATAATGGCAAAAAGAATTCTTGCAATATTAGGGAGTCCCCATAAAGAGGGTGCAACAGGAACCATGCTTCAGTATGCCCTGCAAATTGCGGAACAAGAAGGATACGATATTGAGTATGTGAATCTGTATGAAAAAAAGATCGCTTACTGTAACGGTTGTCGTACATGCATAAAAACCGGAATGTGTGTGCAGAAGGATGATATACAGGAAATTGCCGGGCAACTCAAAGCATGTGATATTGTGATCCTTGCAGCACCGGCATATTGGGCTAATGTTCCCGCAGTTGTCAAAAATTTGTTTGACCGGCTTTTGGGTGTGGTGATGGAAGAAACCAAAACATTTCCCAAAGCAAGGTTATCCCGCAAACAGAAATATATTTTGTTGACAGCGTGTAAAACACCTGCACCTTTCTCACGAATTTGCGGTCAAAGTACAGGCGCAATTAGAGGTATGAAAGAATTTTTTAAGACATCGGGGATGCAATTTGGCGGAAAGTGTGTGTGGACCGGACAGGATAAGAAGGAGCTTCCACAACAGATTAAGCGTAAAATTGAAAAATTGATCAGGAATTCCCGGATACAGAACTAGGAAAAGCCTGTAAATGCTTCTAAAAAGCCCTCAAAAGCATTCGCTTTCGAGGGCTTTGCAGGTTTATTTACATTTAAAGTCTATCGGACTGTCAATCAGTGTTGCTGCCTGGAACTCATGCTTGTGATTATCTTTTTCTTCTGTGAAATCCTTGATAAAGTGTACATGCTTTCCATTACCCACTTCGATGGCACCTGTAGTCTTTCCACAGAATTCGTGGAAATGTTTGTCGGAAAAATCGGTGTGGAATTTAACCTCATGGAAGTGGTCGTATTTGTCCTTTGTGTAAATGGCTTCTCCGGTCACTGTACAGAACCGGTGATTGTGGCATTCGTCGCATTCATCGAAAACTCTGGTACTGCCGGTTAACTCATGGACATGCTTTTGCTTTTTGTATTCATCGGACTCAAACATAGCAAAACTCCTTTTTTCCTTTAAAATATGCTATGATAATACAAAAAGTGACAAAAAGCGGGGAAATTATTTCCCACCTTCCCCACCGGGACCATCCTTGCGCGGAACCTCATCAGGAATGATATTTTTCGGAAGATCTTCCTTTGGAATGTTACCATCGTCATAGAGGTCTGCAGGCTGCTGTCCACCCGGAGTAGTTGTGATTTTTTCTTTTTTCATAGACACCTTCCTTTCATGGTTAGGATATGTGAATGAAGAAATTTTATACGGAATAGAGAGAGGTAACCACGTAATACAGTGAAAAAGACCAGATACAGAAAGAAAAAGAGCATAGTGATTTTTCTGATCGTTGCTTTGTGCCTCGTTTTGTATGGGGCGACAGAAATAGCGAAGGATAGCGGGAAGGAAGCTCAAAAAACAGAAAACAGTGTAGACGTTGTTTCTAATCTGCAGATTCACTTTATTGATGTGTGGCAGGGCGATTGTACCCTGATCCTGAGCGATGGTCATGCAATGCTGATTGATGCGGGAAACGACAGTAAAGGAACAGCCGTGCAGTTATACCTGATGAAGCAGGGAATTTCCAAACTTGACTACGTGATCGGGACACATCCTGATTCTGATCATATCGGTGGCCTTGATGTCATTCTGACAAAATTTGCCTGTGATACGATTATGCTGCCGGACTGCAGCAGCGATACGGACGCGTACAGGGATGTGATGAAGACAATGGAATACCGGGGATACCGAAATACACAGCCAACTGTAGGGACCAGCTATACGCTTGGGGATTGTACCTTTACAATTCTTTCTCCTGATCAGAAATATGAAGACACCAACAATAATTCTATTTGCATCAGGCTGACGCATGGTGAAAACAGCTTTCTTTTTACGGGTGATGCGGAGGAGCCTGCGGAGGAAGAGATGAGATGCGGCGAACTGGATGTCAGTGCGGATGTTTTGAAGGTGGCACATCATGGAAGCAGCAGCTCCACATCAGCGGCCTTTTTGAAGGCGGTTCATCCGACATATGCAGTGATCAGCTGCGGAAAGGATAATTTTTACGGGCATCCCCACACTGAGGTGCTAAGTCGTTTACAAAGTGCCGGTGTTAACGTGTACAGAACAGACGAGCTGGGAACGGTGATTGCAGAAAGTGATGGGAAGAATATTACGTTTGGGACACAGGAGGCGGCCTATATACTCAATACAAACACAGGAACATTTCATTATGCAGATTGTGAAGGCGCTGCAGATATGAAGGATAAAAATAAATTCGGTATTGATCTGACCAGAGATGAATTGGTGGAACAAGGCTGTAAGCCGTGTGGCATATGCCGTCCCTGACAGGTCAGATGTCAGGGGAAGCGGAGTTGCCAAAGCTTGCAGTGCGATACTGGGAGGGCGTCATATTCATGATGCCCTTAAATTGTCTCATAAAATGTGTTTCGTTGCTGTACCCGCACATGGAAGCGATTTCCTTTATGGAAAGAGAGGTGGTGGAGAGAAGATACTTGGCATGCTGAATGCGGCTTTGGATAACATCCTCCATTACACCGGTGCCGAAAATTTCCTTATACAGATGTTGGAAGTAGGATTTGCTGATGGACAGACCATGAGAAAGACCGGATATATTCCAGTCAAGGTAGGGCATGTTATAAATACGGAAACGAAGCATGGACATTTTTTCATAATAGGAACTGATTCTTTCATCCGGAAGGGAATGGAGTTTTTCGCTCAGCTTCATGAAGAGCAGCTGCAGGTACAGACTTACGGACTGTTCCCGATAATGGTTGGACGAATAACGTTCGTAGGTGATATTTTTAATGAACAGGGAAAGATCATTGATATTGTTTAATGGGAGAATGGTGTCAAACGGAATCTTCCATTCTTCAAAGAGGGAAAGCTCATCTTCATTTATGTCGAAATGGAGCCAGTCATTTGTGAAGACGGTTCCCAGGACACGATAGAATTGAGGGGTCCCTTTTTTGTAGAGGATAACGGAATTCGGTTCCGTCTGAATGTCCTTGCCGGAGAGAGTAAAGATAGCGGGCGTTTTAACGATCAGGAATAGATAGTCGCCGGAGCCGTCCGGCCGACTGATCTGAAAGTCCGCGTCATGACTGTGATTGTAACCAATATTGTTGACCTGCATCAGAATCCTCCTAAAAAGCACAATATGTCAGTAGTTTTGCATGATGTGATATTGTGCTTTATTCATACTTTTCTTATAATTTTATCATAAATTATTTCTGGAGGGTAGATGTATGAAAGCGGAAATTGTAATTGATAAGAATCAGGTGATCAGTGATATTGACGATCGTATTTATGGGTCCTTTATTGAACATCTGGGACGCGCTGTTTACGGCGGTATTTATGAACCGGGGCATCCCACAGCAGATGATATGGGATTTCGCAGGGATGTATTGGATATGGTGAAGGAATTAAAGGTTCCGATTGTCAGATATCCGGGGGGTAATTTCGTATCAGGCTATAACTGGGAGGACGGAACGGGAGATAAGTCAAAGCGTCCAAAGAAGATGGAGCTTGCCTGGTTTTCGACAGAAACCAATGAGGTGGGAATTGATGAATTTCAGGAATGGGCCAAAAGAGCAGGCAGTGAAGTGATGATGGCAGTCAACCTGGGAACCAGAGGAGCAGATGAGGCGAGAAATCTGGTAGAATACTGTAACAGCGAAACGGATACCTACTATGCAAATAAGAGAAGACAGAACGGTTTTGAGAAGCCCTTTGGAATCAAGACCTGGTGTCTGGGAAATGAGATGGACGGCCCCTGGCAGATTGGCGCAAAAACACCTATGGAATATGCAAGGACTGCCTGCGAAGCGGCAAAGGTGATGAAGTGGGTGGATCCTTCCATTGAACTGGTTGCCTGCGGAAGCTCAGGTCCCGGAATGAAAACCTTCGGGGAGTGGGAGCGCACTGTGCTTCGGGAGACCTACGAGCATGTGGATTATGTATCTCTGCACAGCTATTACGGGAATGCGGACAATGATACGCCGGCTTTTCTCGGCAGTTCTCTGATTATGGATAAATTCATCAAGGAAGTGGCGGCTATCTGTGATGAGATTAAGGCAGAAAAGGAATCCGATAAGACAATAAACCTTTCCTTTGATGAGTGGAATGTGTGGTTCCACAGCAATGAACAGGACAAAAGGATTGAGAGATGGCAGGTAGCACCTCCTCTGCTTGAGGATATCTATAATCTTGAGGATGCGCTGGTAGTAGGTACGCTTCTGATCACCCTGCTGAAAAATGCGGACAGAGTGAAGATGGCATGTCTTGCCCAGCTTGTCAATGTCATTGCACCGATCATGACAGAAACCGGTGGAAAGGTCTGGGCACAGACAATTTTCTATCCATTTTTATATACTTCTGTAAATGGCAGGGGAAAAGCGCTGGATACCGGCTGTGTATGCGAAAGCTACAGCGCAAAGGACCTGAAGGAGATTCCTTATGTGGAGACAATCGCAGTCCTTTCCGGGGATGAGAAGCAGGTGGCAGTATTTGCGGTAAATCGTTCGCTGGAGGAAGCGTGCGAACTGCAGTTCCACCTTACGGGTCTTGAGGGTTACAAGCCTGTTAAGCATATCGCTCTTGAAGGTGATGATTTGAAGGCCAGCAATACAGCGCAGGAGCCTGATAAGGTAACGCCTGTGGAAAAGCAGCTTGGTGAGAAGGTTGTTTTGGCACCAAAATCGTGGAATATGATTCTTATGGAAGGATAGCGATTTCAATAATCTCCTTTTAGGGTTTGCTTTTTTCCACTAAATGTGTAAAATCATAGATAGGCATAGTTTTACGGAGGGTGGAAAATGGAAAATAGAAAAGTGAAGATTATTGCGGACAGTACTTGTGATTTATCACCGGAGCAGATTGCGGAAAACAATATCAGTATTATTCCGCTCTGCATCGTTCTGGAGGACAAAAGCTACTTTGACCTGGAAGAGATTACGCCGGATGAAATTTATCAGTGGGCAGATGAGAATAAAAAAACGCCCAAAACAGCTGCAATCAGTATTGAGCATGCGGTTAAGTTGATTCAGACATTCAGAAAAGAGAATGAAGATATTATTTTTATAGGAATTTCCGAAGGGATGAGTACCACCTGTAACGTCATGCGTCTCGCCTCGCAGATGATGGAGGAGGGAAGGGTATTTGTCATTGATTCCATGAATCTTTCAACGGGCATCGGTCTTCAGGTGCTGAAGGCAGCCCAGATGGCCAGGGAAGGCAGAACCGCTGAAGAAATCGTGAAGGAAATTGAAGCCGCCCGTGGAAGGGTTAGAGCAAGCTTCGTGGTGGATACACTGACCTATCTTGCCAGAGGCGGAAGATGTTCGGGAGTGACTGCACTTCTTGCCAGCGCTTTAAAACTCCACCCCAGGATCAATGTGGTGAATGGAAATATGGAAGTGGGGACCAAGTACAGGGGAAGCCTTTCCAGAGCAATGAAGCAGTACCTGGAGGATCTTAAGGACGAGCTGCTTCAGGCAGAAGAGGAAATTGTGTTTATTACCCATTCCGGAATTGACGAGGAGATTCTTGCCCAGGTTAAGGAATATCTTGAAGGATTGGACTATTTTAAAGAAATCGTGATAACAAGAGCCGGAGGAGTGATCTCCAGTCACTGTGGTCCCGGAACACTTGGTGTATTGTTTTATGTGAAATAAGTGATAAGAAAAGGATAGTGCAGGAGAGCGGACAGCGGAATGAATATCTTATCAGCTGAAAATATTACAAAAGCTTATGGGGAAAGGATGCTTTTTAACAAGGCATCCTTTTATCTGCAAGAGGGAGAAAAAGTAGGGATCATCGGGATCAATGGAACCGGAAAGTCTACGCTTCTCAAGATGCTTGTGGGGATTGAGGAGCCGGATGAGGGAACGGTAACCTGTGCAAATCATGTGGTGATCAGTTTTTTGCCCCAGCACCCTGTCTTTAAGGAAAACGATACGGTGCTCCAAGCAATTAACAGGCGATACCGGGATGGCGGAAGCGGTCATAAAGATGAGCAGGAAATTCTGACAGAGGCCAAAACGATGCTGACCCGTCTGGGGGTAGATGATTTTGAAGCAAAATGTGGTGCCCTGTCAGGAGGACAGCGCAAACGCCTTGCGCTTGTGGCGGCGTTGATTGCTCCTGCAGATATTCTTCTTCTGGATGAGCCCACCAACCACCTGGACAATGAGATGGCAGACTGGCTGGAGGAGCAGCTTAAGAAATATGCGGGAGCTGTTATTATGGTGACCCACGACAGATATTTTCTTGACAGTGTTTCGGCCAGGATCGTGGAGATTGATAAAGGAAATATCTATTCTTATCAGGCAAGATATTCCGGTTATCTGGAACTGAAAGCAGGCCGGGAGGAGGCAGCGCTTGCAAGCGAGAGAAAAAGGCAGTCTGTTTTGCGCAAGGAACTGGAATGGGTAAAGCGGGGCGCAAGGGCGCGAACGACCAAGCAGAAGGCAAGACTGGAACGGTTTGAAGAATTGAGCAGCCAAAGCGCATCGGCCAGTGATGATAAGGTGGAGATCGGTTCGGTTTTTGCCAGAATGGGGAAGACTACGGTAGAACTGTCTCATGTCAGCAAGAGCTATGGGGATGTGGTTCTGATCCGTGATTTCTCTTATATTTTTTTGAAGAATGACAGGGTAGGTTTTATCGGCCCCAATGGCTGTGGCAAGACAACCTTGATGAAAATTCTGACAGGCAGATGTGAGCCGGATGCGGGAAATGTTATCATCGGGCAGACGATTAAGATCGGCTATTATGCACAGGAGATCAATGAAAAGGAGATGCCTCCGGAGAAAAGAGTGATCGATTATATTCGTGATGTTGCCGAATATGTACAGACAGAGGACGGAAGTATTACGGCATCCCAGATGCTGGAAAAATTTCTATTTGAAGGAAAAGAGCAGTACGGACTGCTGGGGAAGCTGTCCGGTGGTGAAAAGCGGAGGCTGAATCTTTTGAAGGTGCTGATGGGAGCACCGAATGTTTTGATCCTGGACGAGCCTACCAACGATCTGGATATTGCAACACTTACGGTGCTTGAAGATTATCTGGATGATTTTCAGGGAATTGTGATTGTCGTATCCCATGACAGATATTTTCTGGATCGCACGGTAAAGCGAATTTTTGCCTTTGAGGAGGGTGGCCGGTTAAGACAGCATGAGGGAGGATATACAGATTACCGTATGCGTATGCTGGCAGAACAGGGTGAAGCAGATGCGGAAACTGCCGATAGAAAGAACCGGGCAGGAAAGAAATCTGATCATGACAGAAGCACGGGAGATGCTGAGAAAAATACAGATGCAGAGAAAAAGAACAGTTGGAAACAGCACTCCGCAAGGCTGAAGTTTTCCTATCAGGAGCAGCGTGATTATGAGGTCATTGAAGAAGAGATCGCGCAGCTGGAAAGGGAAATAGAGGAGCTTGAACAGAAAATCATGGCATCGGCAACAGATTTTATAAAGCTTAGAGAACTCACAGAGCAGAAGGAGAAGGCACAGGAGCTTTTGGAAGCCAAAATGGAACGTTGGATGTATCTGGAGGAGCTTAAGGCGAAAATTGATGCGCAGTAATGCGCCGGGAGGCGAAGCAGAATGAAACCGGAACAATTACAGAAAATTTTTTCTGTTCTTGACTTCTTTGGGCTGAACAGCATATTGGGGATATTAACCTTTGCCGGATTCTGTTATTTTCTGGTTAAAAGGTTTGTCCTGCGCAAGGCTCCGGTGCCGTCAAGTGCATTTGAAACAGTACCCCGGGAATTATTTCAAAAATGTGTTACATTGCTGAAAAAGCAGGAAAAAAGAACCTATGAGGCCTACACTGTTCCGGAAGAGATTCTCTCAGGCTTGCGGGAAAATATGCAGGACGAGGTGTATCTGAAAAAGCTGCTGTGCAGCATTTGCGCACACCTTGGTATTGATGGCAGTTTTATCAAGCTGATCGTACAGGATTCCATGGCAGAGGATAGAGCAGGAGAGATTACTACGGACCTTGCATTTACTACAATCCGACTGGAAATGAAACCACATTATACGCTTGATGCTGTGATTGCGGTACTTGCCCATGAAGCGATTCATCTGCACCTTTACTATACCGGAATCCAACTTAAGGACACCTGGGAAAATGAGATTCTGACGGATACAGCAGCCGTCTACTGTGGGTTTGGAGAATATATCTATAAAGGCTATGCAGTAATGCGGGGCGAGTTTGCCTTTTCCTACCGGAAAGTGGGATACATCCGGCAGGAGGATGTACAATATATTCAGAGGCTGATCGGGGAAGAATAAAGCAAGACAGGAGGAGAATGAGAAATGAGCTTTAAAATGGTACATGAAAACTATAATGTGCTTGATCTGCAGAAATCACTGGATTTTTATGAAAAGGCACTTGGGCTTACGGAAAAGAGAAGAATTGAGGCACCGGACGGTTCCTTCACGATTGTCTATATCGGAAATGATAAGACGGATTTTGTCATGGAACTGACTTATCTCAGAGATATGGACAGACCTTATAATCTGGGAGACTGCGAATTTCATCTTGGATTCGAGACAGAGGATTTTGAAGCGGCTCATGCACTTCATGAAGAAATGGGATGCATCTGCTTTGAGAACAAGGAAATGGGAATCTATTTTATCAGTGATCCGGACGGCTACTGGCTTGAGATTATTCCGGCAAGGTAAAGGGAAGGTACCGGTACAAAAGCTATCGGTATAAAAGCTATCGGTTTAGGGCCGCGAAAACGGCAGAAGGTGAGGAAAAATGCGAATTGGAATGGGATATGATGTACACAGACTGGTGGAAGGAAGAAAGCTGATCATGGGAGGCGTGGAAATTCCATATGAAAAGGGTCTGCTGGGGCACTCGGATGCAGATGTGCTTCTTCATGCAATTATGGATGCACTGCTTGGGGCAGCAGCCTTGGGCGATATCGGTAAGCACTTCCCGGATACAGACCCGGCATATAAGGGGATTTCGTCGATCAAGCTGCTGAAGCACGTGGGAGAGCTTCTGGAGGAAAATTTGTTTTTGATTGAAAATATCGATGCAACAATTATAGCGCAGGCACCGAAGATGCGTCCCTATATTGATGCGATGAGGCAGAATATTGCGGATGCACTTGGAATCGAGCTTTCCCAGGTAAACGTGAAAGCGACCACAGAAGAAGGTCTGGGCTTTACCGGAAGCGGAGAAGGAATTTCCTCGCAGGCGATCTGTCTTCTTACAAGCCCTGTCAATTTATCCAGTGAGGACGTGACAGCAAGGGGATGTGAAGGCACGATGGCAAGGGGATGCGAGGGCTGTGAAGGCTGCCCGAGAGCGTAAATTTTTATATTAAGTGTTAGGATATAGAAGAAGAGGCACCATTTAGCCTGCCATCGAAAAATTCAGTTGACAAAATTTATAGTTTTGCATATGCTGATTATGTAAAAAAGATTTTATTAAGTAAAGGCATTGAGCAGAAAGAGTACATGATCCGGGATATACAGAGAGGGAATGTCATCGGCTGAAAGCATTCCTGTAGAAAGGATAATGGAAGTGCATCTGTGAGCCGATTCGGGGAAATTTAGTATCCGGATACGTGAGCACACGTTACGTGTTTTAAGTGGAGGCAGAAAGCCTCTAATAGAGTGGAACCGCGGATAACTTCGTCTCTAACAGAGCATGAAATTATTCGCTTTTTTAATTGCAAAATAGGGAGTGATTTGATGTCTTTTATCAAAAGAATCAAGGAGGAAATTGCAGTCATCAGGCAAAGAGATCCGGCAATTCATTCCTCCATGGAGGTTTTTCTCTATCCCAGCTTTAAGGTCATGCTGCATTATCGCATTGCGCACAGGCTGTACGAGAAAGGGCATTATTTTCTGGCAAGATGGGTATCCCAGCGGGGAGTGAGAAAGACGGGAATTGAAATTCATCCGGGGGCAAAGATCGGGAAAGGGTTCTTTATCGATCATGGAAATGGTGTTATCATAGGTGAGACGGCAATTATCGGGGACAATGTGACCCTGTATCAGGGAGTGACCCTTGGCGGAACCGGAAAGGAGCAGGGAAAACGTCATCCCACTGTGGGCAATAATGTCATGATCAGTGCCGGCGCCAAGGTGCTCGGATCGTTTAAGATAGGCGATAATTCCAAGATTGGTGCGGGAAGCGTGGTGTTGGAAGAGGTGCCGCCGAATTCCACTGTGGTGGGTGTGCCCGGCAGAGTGGTCAAGCGGAATAATCAGGCATTACCCCAGGAGGAACTGGATCAGGTGCATCTGCCCGACCCGGTAATGGAGGATTTAAGTACGCTTCACCATGCAAATGCAGAGCTTACCAACCGGATGATTGACTTGGAAAGAGAGCTTCGCGATTTAAAGCGCAGCAAAGAAAATTAGATAAGAAATTGTAACTGTGAAGTATGGTTACGGGAAAGGTTTGGCTTACAAAATGAAAATTTATAACACACTGTCAAAGAGAAAAGAAGAATTTGTTCCTCTTGAGGAGGGGAAGGTTAAGATGTATGTATGCGGTCCTACCGTTTACAACCTGATTCATATCGGAAATGCACGTCCGATGATTGTGTTTGACACAGTAAGGAGGTATATGGAGCATAAGGGATATGAGGTCAATTATGTGTCCAACTTTACGGATGTGGATGACAAGATTATTAAGAAGGCTATTGAGGAAGGGGTAGATGCTTCTGTTATTTCTGAACGTTATATTGCAGAGTGCAAAAAAGATATGGCGGCGATGAATGTTAAGCCTGCCACCACCCATCCCAAGGCAACCGAAGAAATCTGCGGTATGCTGGATATGATCGGAACATTGATTGAAAAGGGGCATGCTTACGTAGCAGAGGATGGAACTGTCTATTTCAGAACCAGAAGCTTTAAGGAATACGGAAAGCTTTCCCACAAGAATCTTGATGATTTGCAGGGAGGAAATCGTTCCCTTCTTGTGACGGGGGAAGATCAGAAGGAAGATCCTCTTGATTTTGTACTTTGGAAACCAAAGAAGGAGGGAGAGCCTTACTGGGAGTCCCCCTGGTGCAACGGACGTCCCGGCTGGCATATTGAATGCTCCGTTATGAGCAAAAAATATCTGGGTGATGAAATTGATATTCATGCAGGTGGTGAGGATCTGGTATTCCCTCATCATGAAAATGAAATTGCACAGTCTGAGGCAGCCAACGGAAAGCAGTTTGCCAAATACTGGATGCATAATGCATTCCTAAATATTGATAATAAAAAGATGTCAAAGTCAGCAGGAAATTTCTTTACGGTAAGAGATATCAGTGAAAAGTATGATCTGCAGGTGCTTCGCTTCTTTATGCTTTCAGCTCATTACAGAAGTCCTTTGAATTTCAGTGCTGAGCTGATGGAGGCAGCACAGAACGGTTATGACAGAATTGTGACCAGTGTAAGCAATCTGAATTATCTGCTTGAGAATGCTGCATCTGAAAAAATGAGCGAAGAGGAAGCAAAGCTTTTGGAAGAGGCAAAGGGCTTTATTGCAAAATTTGATGAGGCGATGGATGATGATTTCAATACGGCAGATGCCATTGCTGCAATCTTTGAACTGGTAAAGTTTATCAATACCAATGTAAGTGCGGCATCCAGCAAGGAATTTTTACAGGCTCTTAAGGATGAGGTTCTGATGCTGTCAGATGTCTGCGGTCTGATCGTAGAAAAGAAGCAGGAGATGCTTGACAGTGATATTGAGGCATTGATCGAGGAACGTCAGGCAGCAAGAAAGGCAAAGAATTTTGCAAGGGCTGATGAGATCAGAAATGAGCTGCTTGAGAAGGGGATTATTCTTGAGGATACCCGTGAAGGAGTTAAATGGAAGAGAGCGTAGGTTTACTTCGGCAAATTAAAGAGAGCTTTGGGCTGAAAGAGGTGGATATCAGAACATATTCACCTCTTACACTTGCTTATATCGGTGATGCGGTTTATGATGTGATCTTTCGGACTGCGGTGGTTGCACAGGGGAATGCGCCTGTCAATAAGCTGCATCACAAGACTATCCAATATGTGAAAGCACCGGCACAGGCAGCATTGATAGAAAGCATTATGGAGGAACTCACCCCGGAAGAAGAAGCAGTGTATAAAAGAGGAAGAAATGCAAAGCCTTATACTATGGCTAAAAATGCAACCATGGGGGAGTACAAGAAAGCAACAGGATTAGAGGCATTAATCGGTTATTTCTATTTGACTGACCAGATGGAACGAGCTCTTCATTTGATACAAATTGGTTTACATAACATAGAAGAGGCGGGAAAGGAATCATAACGTGGAAGAAAAGAAGCAGGGATACAATGAGTTTACCATAGAGGGAAGAAATGCAGTGATTGAAGCTTTCCGATCCGGAAAGACAATTGACAAGGTATACATACTTGACGGGTGTCAGGACGGTCCGATTATGACCATCAAGAGGGAAGCCAAAAAGCAGGATACCATGCTTAAATATGTTGCAAAGGAACGCCTGGATCAGATGTCGGAAACCGGTAAACATCAGGGGGTCATTGCGATCGCAGCAGCCTATGAGTATGCACAGGTGGAGGACATGCTGGCACTGGCAAGAAAGAAGGGGGAGCCACCCTTTTTGTTCCTGCTGGACAATATTGAGGATCCTCACAATCTTGGGGCAATTATCAGGACAGCAAATCTTGCTGGAGCACATGGTGTGATTATTCCCAAGAATCGTGCAGCAGGGCTGACAGCGACAGTGGCGCGTACCTCTGCCGGTGCACTGAACTATACGCCGGTTGCCAAGGTGACGAATCTTGCTAAGACCATAGAGGAATTGAAGGCGGAAGGTCTTTGGTTTGTCTGTGCGGATATGGGTGGGACAAGAATGTATGATCTGAATCTGACAGGTCCTATCGGACTTGTGATTGGTAATGAAGGTGAAGGTGTGGGAAGACTGGTAAAGGAAAAATGTGATATGGTTGCCTCTATTCCCATGAAGGGGGATATTGATTCTTTAAATGCATCGGTGGCAGCAGGTGTACTTGCATATGAAATTGTGCGGCAGCGGCTTGCCTGAAAGATAATAAGGGTAAAAGATGGGAAAAATAAACAGAGTCCTGCTGATGGTAATTGCCATGATCGCCATCATGATTGCAGCGGTAGGAATTGATAAGGGAATGAAATTCTACAATGCAAAGAAGTGGGAGAAGGAGCGCGTGGAGCGCTATGAGATGGCGCGTGCCGATGTTGCGCAGATTCAGATGACAATCAGTGAATTGTCACAGGATCAGGCTGCAATTGAGGCTTTTATCGAAGAAAATAAAGAATATTTTGAGGATATGCTGGAGGCTGAGGCAGAAGAAGGAAAGCAGAATATCCTGTCTCCGGATGGGACGGAACAGGGGACGGAGGATGATTTGCTACAGGAAGAAGGTAATGTGTCCGGTAATGAACTGTCGGATGTATCCGGAGATTCTCTGCATGATGTGTCCGGCGATTCTTTAAGCGATGTTTCGGGAAATGGTATAGAAGATATATCCGGAAATACTTTGGAGGATGTGTCTGGGAATGGACTGGATACAGTTTCCGGCAATGAAACGATATCCGGCAATGAAACGATACCCGGAATGGGCGAAGAAGCTGCTTCCGGAAGTACTCTTCTGGAAAAGAGAAAGATTCGTGGCTCCTATGCAGAAACGATTCTTCAAAATAGGGCAGACAAAAAACTGATAGCAGAAAACCGGACTGATTTTTCGGAAATGAAGATTGCCTGTTTGGGTGACAGTATTACAGCAGCTGCTAATCTGGAAAGCATGGAGGATTATCAACAGTATGCATATCCGGCACAGCTCCAGAAAATCTTAGGAGCAGGTGAGGTGGTAAATCTGGGAATTGGAGGATCCTCCATCGGAAGATACTGGGAAAATGCATTTGTGGACCGTTATCGGGAAATACCCGAGGATACGGATCTAATTATTGTGATGGGTGGAACCAACGATGGTTTTTGTATGAATGAGGAAGAACTCGGAACCCTGGAGGAGAGGAAGGAAAATACCTTCATTGGAGATCTGGATGAACTGATGCGAGGTTTGAAAGAAAACTATCCGGATGCGACAGTTGTTTTTGTAACGCCCCTGCCGAATGTCCTGCATGATATGCTGCGAAAGGAAAGAAGTGAACTGCTTCCGCAATCCAGGCTGGTAGGTGCAATGAAGCAGTTGGCAGCAGAATATGAAATACCGGTGATTGACCTGTATAATTCCAATATTCTGGATTCTCATGATGCTGCGATTATTTACAATTATATACCTGACGGTGTGCATTGCAATCCGGCAGGATACAAAATCCTTGCGGAACATTTTGCGGCAGAGCTTATTCAAATGTATGAGCCGCAGGAAGCTGACGAGGAACAATCCGGGGAAGCTGCGGAAATTGAGGAGTAAAACATGGGCTACGAAAAGACCGGTAATTTTGTTAAGGACTGTGATTACGAAAAATGCAGTGATGAAGAACTGATTGTACGCCTTCGTGACGGGGAAGAGGCAATCACAGACTATATCATGGATAAGTATAAAAACTTGGTACGCAGCAAAGCGAAGTCTATGTATATTCTGGGAGCAGACCGTGAGGATCTGATCCAGGAGGGAATGATAGGGCTTTTTAAGGCAATCAGAGATTATGATGCGGGAAGGGATGCCAGCTTTTTTACCTTTGCCGATCTATGTGTATCCAGGCAGATGTATACGGCAGTTCAGGCAGCCGGCAGGCAGAAGCATGCGCCCTTAAATACTTACATTTCTCTTTATGCAAATGCTGCAGAGCATGACATGACGGGTGACGGGGAAGAATGGGAATTGATCAATAGTGTGATTTCACAGTCAGATAAGAACCCGGAAGAGCTTCTAATCGATAAGGAGAATGTGGAAAGGCTTGAAAAGACGATCGAGAAGGAATTGAGCAGCTTTGAAAAGCAGGTGCTTGATCTTTATCTGACCGGAATGAAGTACAGCCAGATCGCCAGAGTCCTCGGAAGAGATGATAAATCCACTGACAACGCTCTTCAGCGGATCAAGGCAAAACTGAAAAAGGCTATTTCAAAACAGGGCTAAATTCTAAAATTTCTAAAAAAAGAATTAACAATGTTTCAGGTATATTGACAGAGACTGGCTTTGTCAATATACTTTTTTTGATGTTGACCGACCGACTGGTCGGACGGGAACAAAAGAATGACTTGAATGAGGAGCAGAATACATATGTTGGGAAAATTTAGTGTAAAGAAGCCATATACGGTACTGGTGGCGGTGATTCTTGTGATCGTACTGGGAGTTGTGTCATTTACCAGAATGACAACAGATCTCTTGCCAAATATCAGCCTGCCTTATGTGATTGTCATGACACCATATCCCGGTGCAAGCCCTGAGACTGTGGAGATGGTAGTGACAAAGCCGGTGGAGTCTTCCATGGCTACGGTAAGCAATATTGAAGGAATCAGTTCTGTTTCCAGTGAAAATTATTCGATGGTAATTCTGGAATTTTCCCAATCGACGGATATGAACGCCGCCTCGTTGGAAATCAGGGAAAATCTGGATCAGATTAAAAGCTATTGGGATGATTCTGTAGGAAATCCCATTATTATGAAGCTGAATCCGGATATGATGCCGGTTATGATTGCGGCTGTCGGCGGACAAAACATGACGAACGCAGAGATTACGGAGCTGACACAGAATAAGATCATTCCTGAACTGGAAAGCATTGAAGGGGTGGCATCTGCCAGTGCTACCGGCCTTCTGGAGGAAAGTGTCAATGTCATCATCCGTCAGGAAAAGATTGATGCGATCAATGAGCAGGTGTTTGGATCCATTGATGTGGAAATTGACGAGGCAAAGGAAGAACTTGCGGATAAAAAGCAGGAGGTTTATGACGGACAGGCAGAGCTTGCGGATGCCCGCCAGGAGCTTGCGGATTCAGAAATAGAACTGGAAGAAAACCGTCAAAAATTGGAGGATTCCAAGAAAGAACTGGAGGATTCCAAAAAGGAAATCGCTGACGGGAAAGCGGAAATTGCAGAGAATAAGACGAAGCTTGAGGAGGGAAAAACAGAGCTGGCGAATAAAAAGGAAGCAACCACAAGCCAGCTAGCAGCAGCCGAGACGGAAATCGTTACCGCAAAGGCTGACCTAGAGGCAAGTAAGATTCATTTCAATGCAGAAATAGCCACGCTGAAGGCGACAAATTCCGCATATTCATCAGCGCTTGCGGAGGCAGAGAATGGGCTGGAGCAGATAAATAGCGTACTTGATCCGGTTCTGAAAGCGCAAGAAAATATAACCAGAGTTAATGAAATTATTACAAAGTTAGGAAATACAGAAATTAGTGATGACGAAAAGATATTTGTTGCTTCTTTATTAGGTGACAGATATTCTGAAGAAATGTGGATTGACGGTTCAGCATCAATTATATTAGAAGGGATAAAAACCCAACTTAATGGTGTGGTCGATTCAGTAGGGCAGGACACAATAGATTCTCTAAAAGAAAAAAAAGAAGATATAAATTCGAAGATAACAGAACTGGAAACCACTATCAGTGCCAACGAAAACGCCATTACCCAGATGGAATCCACCCTTTCCGATATCACGGGAAATATTGAAAAGCTGGATTCTGCCATGAACGAGCTTTATCAGGGAAATCTGACTGCGGCAATCGAGTTTGCCAATGCCCAGACAGAAATCAGTCTGGGTGAACTGCAGATAACAACCGCAGAGACGCAGCTTGAAGCAGGAGAAGCACAGATCGAGGCAGGGGAAGAGCAGATCAAGTCAGGTGAGGAACAGCTTGAGGCAGGAAGAGAGCAGATCGACTCCGGTTATGAACAGCTGAATGACAGTGCGGAGCAGCTTGCGGATGCACTCCAGCAGATACTTGACGGTGAGGTGGAGCTGGAGGAGAACCGCGAGAAGGCCTATGATCAGGCAGATATGAACAATGTGCTGACGGTGGAAACGGTTCAGGCGCTTCTTACAGCACAGAACTTCTCCATGCCTGCAGGCTATGTGACGGAGGAAGGAATTTCCTATCTGATCCGTGTAGGTGATAAACCGGAGGATATAGAAGCACTAAAAAAGATGCCCCTGATCAATACGGAGATGGACGGGGTTGATATCATTACATTGGGGGATGTGGCTGATGTATTTATGACGGACAATTCCGCAGACATTTATACCAATGTCAACGGAGCTCCCGGTATCATGATATCCATTCAAAAGCAGACCGGCTATTCCACCGGAGATGTGTCCGATAAGATTTTGGATAAGTTTGACGAGCTGACGAAAGAGGATGAGAACCTGATGCTGATTACACTGATGGATCAGGGGATTTATATTGATCTCGTCATGGATTCTATTATCAACAATATCGTGTTTGGAGCACTGCTGGCAGTGATCATTCTGATCCTGTTTTTGAAGGATTTACGTCCAACAGCAGTAGTTGCCTGTTCCATTCCCATCAGTCTTGTGACTGCGATTGTGTGTATGTATTTCAGCGGGGTAACCCTAAATGTTATTTCGCTGTCCGGTCTTGCACTTGGTATCGGTATGCTGGTGGACAATTCCATTGTTGTCATTGAAAATATTTATCGTATGCGAAAAGAAGGGTTGTCTGCCAAGGAAGCCGCAATTAAAGGAACCGGAGAAGTGGCCGGTGCCATAATGGCGTCCACCCTCACGACCGTTTGCGTATTCCTTCCTATTGTGTTTACAGAAGGAATTACCAGACAGCTGTTTGTGGATATGGGACTGACCATTGCCTATTCCCTGTTTGCAAGTCTTTTGATCGCGCTGACTGTAGTGCCGGCAATGGCTTCTAAAACGTTGGTAAAGGCCAAGGAGCAGAAGGACGGAAGATTTTTTACAGCCTTGATGAATGGGTATGAAAAGGTTCTGGCATTGGCACTCAAATTAAAACCGGTTGTGTTGCTTCTTGTAGTTGTGCTTTTAGTGGTGAGCGCAGTTGCATCCTATTCCAAGGGAACTGCGTTTATGCCGGAGATGGACAGTACCCAGATGAGCCTTAGTATGACGTTACCTAAGGATACGCCGCTTGCGGATACGGCAAAGGTTACCGATGAGATTGTGGACAGATTGTCTCAGATGGAGGAGGTGACGGATGTAGGTGCTATGGCAAGTACTTCCTCAATGACGATGCTGACGGGCAGCGGCGATGCAGCAACCAATGCGGCAGATATTTATCTTTCACTGAAAGAAGATAAAAAGAAAGATAATAAAGAGCTTGCCAGGGAAATCCAGGCTCTTTTGACCGATATCTGCGAAAAGAACGAAGCGGAGCTTGACATCCAGACCTCCACGATGGATATGAGTGCGCTGGGAGGCAGCGGCATATCCATACAGGTACGAGGACGTGAAATTGATACTATGCAGGAAATCGCAAAGGATATTGCCGCGATTGTAGAAGGAGTGGAAGGAACCTGTAATGTTTCAGATGGATTGGAGGAATCCACAGGTGAACTCCGCATTATTATCGACAGGGATAAAGCGATGGAACACGGACTTACAGTTGCAGAGATTTTCCAGCAGATTTCCGCAAAGCTGGCTGATGCAACAAGTGCAACAGCTCTGGAGACAGAGATTAAGGATTATGATGTCTATGTAAAGCATGCAAAGGATATGACGCTGACCAGAGAACTGGTAAAGAATTTGGAGATTGAAAGGACAAAACAGGACGGAACAAGAGAGAAGATGCTTTTATCTGATCTCGCAACCTTTGAGGATACAATTTCACCAAAGGCTGTGAACAGGAGTGATCAGACCAGATACATTGCGGTATCAGCGGAAATAGCAGACGGTTATAATGTTGGTCTTGTTTCCGATGTGCTTGAAAAGGAGCTGGATCAGTACGAAATGCCGGCTGGTTATTCTTTGGTAATGTCCGGTGAGAATGAGACGATCAACGATGCGATGGAACAGCTATATTTAATGCTGATATTGGCGCTAGTATTCATGTATTTGATAATGGTTGCACAGTTCCAGTCGCTTCTGTCACCGTTTATCATTATGTTTACGATCCCTCTTGCATTTACGGGAGGCTTTATGGGGCTGGTGATCAGTGACAGTGAACTGAGCGTAATTGCATTGATTGGTTTTGTTATGCTTTCCGGTATCATTGTTAATAACGGTATTGTGCTGGTAGATTATATCAATCAACTGCGGGCAGAAGGCATGAGCAAGCATGAAGCGATTCTGACAGCGGGAAAAACCAGAATTCGTCCTGTGCTAATGACAGCGCTTACTACGATCTTAGCGCTGAGTACGATGGTGTTCAGCAATGATATGGGATCAGAAATGGCAAAGCCTATGGCAATTGTCACCATCGGAGGACTGACCTATGGAACGCTTCTTACGCTGGTCGTCATCCCTTGTATCTATGACATCTTTTCCAGAGAAAAGAAGGAACGTCATAGAAGAAAAAAGAAGGCAGCGGGCAAAATTGAAATCGTGGAAGAAATGAATGAGGGAATTAAGTAATGGAGAAGAGGGAAATATCGCCCAAGGTAGCAGCGATGTACAGGGCAGTGGCAGAGTTGTTCATGGAAGGAGCAGATATCAATAATCTGACTGTTTCAGAGATTACAGCACGCGCAGGAATCGGAAAAGGAACTGCATATGAATACTTTTCCAGCAAAGAAGATATTATTGCGGAGTCACTCTACTCTGCAATGGTAGAGGTGACAGAATTGCTGGATAACAGACTGGCGAAAAAGCAGAGTTTATATGATAAAATAGAAATGATCATGCTTGATATGGAAAAGCATAAAAAGGAGATCGTCTGTGCATTTAAGGTGCTTTACATTATGATGGATAATTCTGCGGTGGGCAGAAAAATCAGACAACATTTTTATGATAAAAGAGATTATGATATGGTACTCTTTGATTTGGTAGAAAAGATAATCAGAGAGGAATTGGGGCAGCAGGTACAGCTTTCCGAGGAAGACAGCCTGTATCTTGTCATGAGCATTGCGTCCAGGCTAATGATATATGCCCTGTATTTAAACGGTGATGAAGCATGCAGGTTAAGTGAGGATAGCATTATGAGGGAGCGGCTGTGTATGGAAATCTGCAAGGAAGTGGGAGAGTACAGGTGAAAGGGATGGGAATCTGTTATATTGTGGGAGCCGGTGAATTCGGTGGGAAGCCTTTTCAAAAAGAAAAAGATGATCTGGTAATAGCCTGTGATGGCGGATTTTCCAACTGCCGGAGAAACAATATTGTAGCTGATCTTGTGGTAGGTGATTTCGATTCGCTTGGTTATGTGCCGGAGCACCCGGGTGTAATACAGTTAAAACCTGAAAAGGATGAGACAGATACCGGATGGGCTGTTACGGAAGGATTGCGACGAGGATATCGTGAGTTCATACTTTATGGAGGAACCGGAGGTAGAATTTCTCATACGATTGCCAATATCCAGCTGCTGACAGACCTGGCAGAGAAGAGCTGTCATGGTATTTTGATTGGGAAGGATTCCTGGTATCGTGTCATTAAGAATGATGAAATTTATTTTGACGAGCAGGAGACGGGGTATCTTTCCGTGTTCTGTCTTGGAGATGTAGCAGAAGGGGTTTATGAGACAGGGCTTAAGTATGAATTGGAAAATGCGGTTTTGACGAAGGAATATCCGGTAGGCGTAAGTAATGAATTTACGGGAATGAAGAGCCGGGTATCTGTAAGGGAGGGAACCCTGCTCTTAATAGGGGAAAGGATAAAATAAGATGAGACAGCATTCTGAAAGTCTATCAGAATGCTGTCTCATCTTTCTAAAAGCTATAATTGGAATTCTTTGAATAATTGTTCTTGAAAATTCTTATTTCGGGCAGCCTTGATGATATCATCAGAGCGTCCGATTTCTGTCAGCTTGATGATCAGCTGATTTAGCTTGTCAATACCCTGTTCAATACCTTGTTCGATTCCCTGTTCAATACCCTTGCTGTTCCCGTCGTTAAAGCCATCATTAAAGCCATCATTGAAGCCATCGTTAAAGCCATCGTTAAAGCCTTCCCGGAATCCCTGATGGCGCATCATTTCTTCGATTTCCCAGGATTTCATG
>SAMEA3663297__coassemble_204_pt1 | contig 39690 bp, 28 predicted proteins | sample SAMEA3663297__metabat2_low_PE_020 | metagenome-assembled genome bin SAMEA3663297 (sample SAMEA3663297) | pig gut metagenome | biome: pig gut; feature: pig-associated habitat; material: faeces | place: China | collected 2013 | reverse complement strand
CGGTATCAGATCCACGCCTTCCTTATGATGAAGAATCACAACAAAACAATAAAAAAACGGCAATGATTTTTCTCTCATTACCGCTAAAATAGAGCGTTCCCTATAGGAATCGAACCTACAATAGAGTCTTAGGAGTTCAAGTCCCTACTGGAAACCTATATAATTTTAAGTTAATACAAGTCAAGGAAAGACTTGATTTTACTGACTTTCCTGTAAATCCATGTCAAAATAAGAAAACTGAAAACCATCCAAGTTAAGCACCTCTCACTGACAAATGAGTGACACTGTCACCCTGAGGGTTCAACCATTCCGTTCCTGCGAATTCATATTTATGGCTACCATTCTCATTTAGCAATGCGGTAATGATAACACTGTTTTCTTATTAGATTATCTATATTATAACGTGTGCGAGGTCGGATGTCGATGGATTTTTGACCATATTTTACTCCAATTTACCTACATTCTCCCAAATTTAAAATATAATAACTTTTAAAGCTACTTCAAGTTTATAAAATAGTTTTTTCTTTAATATATACCTTTTCCCTTGGGGATGGGTTCCAAATTAATGGCCTTCTTATCATCACATTTTTACTTCAACCATTATCTACCTTCTGTATTCCAACATAATATTTTTAAAGTATCTTCCCTTAATAGTACAAAAACGATACTGCACAGACTTTCCCATCTATACAATATCGTCTTTCTACTTATTTATTATACTTTCATTGTCTTTGCCAATGATGTAAGCAATGCTGCCATCTCCGGATTTCCCAGCACTTTCATCAGCAGCTCCGCATCCACTCCATCCGGCACCGTGATCGTACTGTTGCCTTCATCCTGCGCTTTCATCTGCGGATTGAGATTTTCCTTATTATAAAAGGCATTCTCCATAAGCTCCGCATTCTTCCTTCGGTCTTCATCAAGGATATGACCATACACTTCCGTTACCATATCTGCCTGAGCATGGCCGGAATCTCCCTGGACTGCTTTAATATCTCCTCCACAAAGTTTCAACTTGTAGGTGACACTGGTATGACGCAGACTGTGAAATACGACATCAGGCAGTCCCAGTTCATCTATGATGTCCTGCATCTTCGTCCTCAGATAGCTGTCCCCTATAGGAAGTCCGAAAGTTGTAGCCATAACCAGATTATAATTCTGATACTCATTCCCCAGTGCTTCAATGATTTCTTCCTGATTCTTTTTCAGATCGATCAGACATTGTGCCACAGATTTCGGAATGAACACTTTTCGCTTGCTGCTATCCGTCTTTGGTGATTTTAACACCCGGACTGTTTTATTATTTTTCTTCTGACTTGGAAATGTCAGTATGATATCCTTGGAGTTCAATTCTTCCACTGCCTGCTTCGATACACGCTCTACTTCCTTATTGATGTAAACATATGCCCGGTTGGCTGCAATCGCCTCCTCTGAAATATCCATTGCATCCCAGGTCAGCCCCAGCACTTCCCCAATTCTGAGCGTTGCCGTAAACGCAAGATGAAATGCTATTTTGAGCATTTTGTTATCACAGGCCTCCAATGCCTGCATAAGCATCTCTGCTGTCCAGATCTCACGCTCCTGCTTCTTTGCTTTTGGAACAGTTGCATCCACAGCCGGATTTTTTTCCATCATATCCCACTTTACCGCCTGGCGGAAACAGCTTCTTAACACCTTATGTATCTCATTTACTGTACTTTCCGTGATTGTTCCTGTCCCATCCGGATTCTTCGTACTCTTTACCGCCGGCATTTTGAGAAGATCCTTATAATACTTTTCCATAAAGTGCGTATTGATGCCCGTCAGTTTGGTATCTCCAATTGTAGGAAGAATGTAATTATTTATCAGAGCCACATTACCAGAGTAAGTGGAAACACCCCACTTGTCATGTCCATATATCTGCACATATTCTTCAATCAGTTCTTTCAATGTTGCACACTTTTGAACCTCAAATTTTCCGATAGACTGCTTGTACTCAATTTCTTTTTTCCGTTTATCTGCTTCTTTCTGCGTAGCAAATGTTTCAGATGTTGTATGTTCTTCTCCATTCTCATCCAGGATTTTATATACCACAGAGTATGTCTTTCCCCGGTGCCTGATAAATGCCATGTTATATCACTCCTTCCCTGTGCTCATTCAACCAGTTCAGGAACTGCTGCCTGTGAACCCTCAGAACCTTTCCGGCTCCGACACACTGGAATTCTCCTGACTGCATCCATTTGGTAACTGTCGATACACTCACTCCGGCCAGCTCCGCTGCCTCCTGCCTGGATATATATTCTTTTATCTCCAAGGATACTGTATCTTTTTCCTGTAACATCTGACTCTTTTCCTGTTTATCCCCATCATCCAGGATGTAATATACATTCTGAGCATTAAGGAATTGATAATGTGATAACTGAAATGGCTGGCAGGATGACATCCTTTGCAATGGGACCATTCTCTTTTTTCTCATTCATTCTCATTGTATTAAGCCCTTCTTCTTTTTCTATGATGAATTAATTAAACTAACTCGTCTCTATATGTCAATTGTAATATTTTCCATGTGTTCAGCTTAATTGATAATATTTCTCAATTCTTCTCCATGGGTGTCAGACTATGTCCGGAAATTCAACACCCAGCGGTTCTCCGTCTGGTAATAAATCAATCGCGCCGGGATTGCCTGCCCCAATACAGTAAGGGTACAGTCAAATTCTATGGAAGGAATTCCGGCATACATCTTCTTTTCCTGGGAATGAATTTCAATCTGCCGTATTACTCTGATTTCTCCGTCCTCATCCTTTACTTTCAACATCAGCGGAATCATCTTTCCCGTACTGGTAAACCAGCATTCGCACGCGATTTCTTTCTGTGTACCTTTTACCGTTCCCGCATTTGTATTTCCGGCGTTTGTGCCAATTCCAAATGCCATGGAGATTCCTCCCTTCTCCCTTCCTACCGGACAATCAGCTTACTATAATCAACCGTTCTTTTTTCTCTGGAAATACCTCCGGACATATGATCGATGGGCTGGTTCAGAAAAGACGCACGCATAACTGCGTCTATCCCGTAACGTTCTCTGATATTGTCTATTGTCTCATCCATTTCTGCCAGCTTCTCATAATCTGTTTTATCAAACAAACTTACCTGCCTGGAAAACCCGTCTTTCTGCACTCTGCTTGTATGCACGCCAAGATGACGAATGGGACCGCCGTTCCATAAACCTGCAAACAATTCACAGGCTGCCTCATATATTTCCATAGTCAGATTTGTGGAAGAAGAAAGCCTTTTCTGATGGGATGCATATGACAAATCCGAATATTTAATCCCTACCGACACCACTTCAATCTGTACCTTATCATTTCGAAGTCTGTTACCTACCGTCTCCGACAATGCCAGCAACACTTTTTTTGCCGTATCCGCATCTGTCACATCATAAGGTGTTGTAGTACTGTTTCCGTAACCCTTGTTTGCCGGGGGGGCCGCCAATACCGGCGATAAATCAATGCCATTGGCAAAACCCCATATGATTTCTCCCTGCTTCTGCAGGATGTTTTTCAGCCAGACAGGATCTGCCGCCGCAAGCTCTCCGATGGTTTTTATCCCCATAGAAAAGAGCTTGGCGGTTGTTGCCCGTCCCACAAAAAACAATTCCGAAACAGAAAGAGGCCACATTTTTCGGGGTATCTCCTCCGGGTAAAGAGTATGCACCAGGTCCGGCTTTTTAAAATCGGATGCCATTTTTGCCAGAAGCTTATTGGTGGAAATACCGATATTTACAGTAAATCCCAGTTCATCTCTGATTCGGTTTTTTATCTGTTCGGCTGTTTCCTCCGGCGTTCCGAACAGATGGCAGGAGGCTGTCATATCTACAAACGCCTCATCGATACTGTACTGCTCCACAACGTCCGAATATTCACGCAATATATTCATAAAAGCTGCAGAACAGCTTTCATAGAGACTGTAATTTGGGGGAACCAACATCAGATTCGGACATTTTTTCTTTGCTTCCGGAATCGTTTCCCCTGTTTTAACTCCATATTTCTTTGCCGGAATGGATTTGGCCAGAATAATCCCATGGCGCATGGACATATCACCGCCCACTGCAGATGCCACATCTCTTAAATCTAAGCTTCCGCCGCGATGTGTTAAACGATAAACAGCCTCCCAGGACAGGAAGGCTGAATTTACATCAATATGAAAAATAATATTTTTCAAACGTATGTTCACCCCTTGTCAGCTCATTATAGCAAACATACGTTCTGTTTTCAACAGGAAAATACAGGTCAAATATACAGGTTAAAAGAGACTCATCTGTTCAAATTCCGTTCTTCTCTTTAGCAGACACGGTATTTTATGAAGAATATCCTCTGTTCTTTCCCGTTCACATATCCACGGAATAATTTCATTTTCCTCCAGGATAAGAGGCATACGGTCATGCACCGGCAGCATGGATTCATTTGCTTCCGTCGTCAGAATGATAAATCTGTCTTCATCCTGATACCGGTTGTAAAAACCCGCCATAAAAAGCACCGGCTCTTTTTCCCGATAAAAAATATTTTTTTCTTTATTTCTGTTCCACTCATAAAACCGGGTGGCGGGTATTACGATTCTCCGATACTCCACACTCTCCCGAAACATTTTCTTCTCCAGTACGGATTCACATCTGGCATTAAAGATAATTTGCTTTCCCTGTTGGCCCGGGAACCCCCATCGCTTCCACTTACAGCATAAAGTGCCGTTTGATACGACCAGTACCGGTGCCAAATCTGTCGGGTGAATGTCTTTTGGCTGAAGTGTCACGCTGTTTTCCGCCGCCTGCCTCATTCTTTCATCCGCCTGACGAACTACTTTTTCAATTTCTCTGGCTGTGTCATCATCCACATAATATCTGCCGCACATTATATATATCCACCTTTATGCTCTGTTTTTTGTCTTCATTCTTCTTTTATCATTCTGTATCCTACCCCGACATGGGTCTGGATATACTGAACGGAGTCCGTATTCTTTTCCAGCTTCTTTCTTAATGTCGCCATAAATACTCTGAGTGAAGCAACATCATTCTCCCAACTGTGTCCCCAGATATTCTGTGTAAGATAGGTATGTGTTAATACTTTTCCCACATTTTTGGAAAGCAGACAAAGCAATTTATATTCAATCGGTGTCAAATGCAACTCTTCCCCATCCAGATATGCACAGCCTGCCGAAAAATCAACCTTTCTAAAGTTTTCTCAATATCTTCTCTGCATCCGGTAAATAGATATTTTGCTAAGATTGTATTGTTTTCCAACAGCGTTCTTTCATAAAGGATGCGATAACAGAAATATCTTCGCCTTCATAATATTTTACAAGCAATCGCTTGAACTCCGGCACTTCCTTTTCGGGAATTACTAAGAAACCGCCACCATGCGAAATAAGATAATGATTTGCAAAAATAACAGAGGCGCGTTTATTGCCATCCAGGAATATCTGAGTCTTCATACAGTAAAGACACAGTTTGATAGCAATATTAATGACCTCATCCTTTTCCTCGACAATATCTCGGATTCTGTCTTTTACATCCGGTTCATTCGGCAAAGGCGGAACATAAGACGAGCCGCCTATGGTAACGGGAACGCCTCTGATTCGACCGCCTTCTGCAAAAAAGCCTTCATTCACAAGTCTTGCAATATGGCTGAGCATATAATAGTCGGAACGGCTGGCGACTACATCACGGTCCAGAATAAACTCCCATGCATGTTTTAGGTTCAAAATCTTTTGCACATCGGTAGCTGTCATACCGGAAACTATTCCATTTTCTATGATTTCTTCTGTCTGAGGGAAAGATGTTGCAACACCCTCTAAAACAGCCTGGTCATAGATATTTATTTTCATATTAGCACGTGCAAATGCTATGTTATTTATAACATCTGCAGGAAGTTCATCCTCAGAATATCCGGCTGCAGCAAGTTGTTTTTCAATACTACGGAGCGATTTTCTGATTTCACGAGCTTCTCTTGCATTTCGAAGAAGCAAATTATACAATTCCTCGGTATATGACCCCACATAAGTAGATGTCTGTTTGCCCGTCACGCGCTTTCTTACATAGAGATATTTTCCGTCTCCACGTTCTTTAATTTCAGGTGTTCCATCATAGGGCATCAAATTCAGTCTTGTGTGAAAGTCTGCACGACTTCTGAGCAATTCTTGTATTTCATTGTATTGTACTGCCATTGTTTCTCCTCCATTGGGGAATATATTTTACAATAATTATGTCATAAAGCTCCCCAATAGTCAATGTTTGTTGGGGAGCATTTCCGTACGTTATTAAAGCTGACCTCCCTACCGCATTATCAGCATCCGGGTATTACCATTAAGGCACTGCAGGCGGGGTTACATGTGCTGTGCGAAAAACCGGCGGGCGTATACACCAAGCAGGTCAGAGAAATGAATGAAGTCGCGGATAAATCAGACAGAGTATTTGCGCTTATGTTTAACCAACGGACAAACAGCTGCTATCGCAGAATGCATGAGCTGGTACAAAGCGGGGAGCTGGGAGAAATCAAGCTACCTAAAAATTGCTTTCTTGTCTTCTCAATGGTTGCTATTATTCCTTTAATATCTGCCATTCTTTTGTTAAATGTGTGCAACATATCAGCCGTTTCTTTATGAACAATGTGCAAAATGTCATCTTTCCACAAAAAACCACAACAAGAAACAGACTGTTGTGTCAAAACACAGCAGTCTGTTTCTCTCACACGGCTTACCCTTCTCATTCCTTGCTGTTATAGTGATACGTAAAGTCCTTGAACACCGCACTTCCGCCTGTTTCCCGGGTCGCATAACAGAACAGTCCAAAACGGCAGCCCGTAAAATGGTCCAATTTAAAATACAGCTTGTACGTTTTACCCAGTTTTTTCCATTGTCCTTCTCTTTCGTAGTAGAATTCCACCGTATCCCGCATATCCGCAAAATTTGCGATTGCCCTTAATCTCACCAGCGGTTTCAATATCTCCACCTTTTCGGAAATGTCGTCTGCCGTAAAATCCGTTCCCTTGAACCCATCCTCCGGTTTCTTCGCCATTATATTAAGGAAGAAACGGTTCTTTTCCCTGGAAACGCATGCCGCCGCATAGCAGCCCTGCAGCGCACAAAATCCCGCGATGTCTCCCTCTCTGATATCCGAGACATCAACCGCCACTTCTGCCGAGCATTCCGGCCACATCATTCTCTGGGTCAGGGTATTGACCGCCTGCGTCAGATTGGTACAAATTTTTCCCGTTTGAATCCGCAACCCGCCCTCCGGACAGATACTCCAAAGCTGCGGGTTCGGCTCATGATTCCACTGCCACTGTTTTTTCAGGATGCAATGTCCTTTTTCATCAGCAGCATACCGAAAATCGTCAGACGTATACAGAGGCTCATATCTGTAACCCGGCCGGCTGTCCGGAGTTGTGAATTCTCTCGGTATGACACCGTTTTCCCCAAATACCGGAAAACCATCCTTCCATGACACCGGCACCAACACCGGCACCCTGCCCACAGCTCCGCTGTCGCGGAACAAAACCGCATACCAGCTTCCGTCTGTAGCTTCCACGATTCCTCCCTGAGCCACGCCCTGATTGAAGCATCCCATATCATCATCCAGTACCGTTCCCCCGGTAAATTCCCCTTCCAGGGAGTCCGCCATAAGGCAGACTTCCGTTCTCCTATTTGCTCCGTATTTCGGCCAGTGGATCATGAACAGATAATATTTGTTCCCGATATGATACAAATGAGAGCCCTCATATCCCAAAATCACATCATCCGGATCCACTGCCAGCGTTCGTTTAAAGCCATCCTCCTTCACAGCACTCAAATCCCGCTTAAGCTCCACCAGTTTGATTTCCCTGTTGCCATAAACCAGATAAACCCTTCCGTCCCCGTCAAACAGCAGGGAGCTGTCATGGTAATAGCCCTCCAGTTCTTTCCGCTCCCATGGACCTTCCACTTCTTTTGCGGAATAGATATAGGTTTTCTGGGTCTCAAGCGCACCGAAGCAGACATAAAATTTTCCGTTATGGAAGCGCAGTGATGCCGCCCACATACCGCGACCATAGCTGTTTTTTTCTCCCTCCAGTCTCTGCTCCGGCGTGCTGTCCAGCTTGTCATAAACATATCCCGCAATCTCCCAGTGAATCAGGTCATAGGAGCGCAGTATGACTCCTCCCGGATAAAAGTGCATGGTTGTACTGATCATATAGTAGGTATCCTCGACCCGGATGACATCCGGATCCGGATAATCCATTCTGGTAATCGGATTAATTTGCATTGTGTTCCTTTTCCCTTTATTGTTTTCCCGGCTTCTTTGTTTTAAAGTAAATCTGATAAGGTTCATAACCGATTTCATTCAGCTTTCTGAAATGAATGGCCGGATCCTGATTCTCCGTCTTATAAAAAGTTCTGAAATTTCCCCACTCTCTCTCGGTGTCAGCGGAAAGTTCCTCAACGGGATTTTCACTCTCCAACCAAAGAAGCCTCTCCTGCTTTGTAATCCCGGCCAGTACATCCGGTCCGTACCTGAACGCTCCTGTATCCGGATCATCCGGCAGCGGTATAAACTGTAACCCCACCGGCAGGGTCAACACAATTTTGTCCCCGTCCTCCCAGGTTCTCTCCAGCGGGAAAAACTGCTCCGTGCAGGCTGTCTTTGCAATCATCTCCCCGTTCACATACACCCCTGCCTCATCCTGTATCCAATCCGGAATCCGCAAAAAGATCGCCAGCTCCACCGGAGAAGAAGCATGAATCGTAAAGATGTACTTACGGAAATCCGGCTTGTTTGCAAAGGTACTTGCAATCTCATTGACAGTCTGGCTGACATTATTTTCGGAAGAATTCATCAGACTTCCGTTCATCTTATCCTGTCTCTGCTCCAGTACGACCTTCTGCCCAGCCACCTCAAAGCAGGCATCCGAGTCAACGTAAGCTGTCACATAAAGCAGCCTGTCCTCCTGATAATACAGCCTCCGGTTCCACGCGGCATTTGCCTGCACCATGGTTCCGTGGCAGCAGAAAAAGCTGTCCATTTCCCCTGCCCAGTCCTTACGGGCCGGTGCCTTCATGGGAAGGAAATAAGTCAGGAGTCCCTTTCCGGGACTTCCCTGCCAGGAATCCCCCTGCCAGTAGGTCTGTGCCAGGATCCCGTTTCTTACATTATATTCAATGTAATGCAGATAAGCCGGATCTTTGGTCTGCCGGAACAGGAACTCCGCCAGCCGTATCATATTGTAAACCGTGCAATGTTCCTGGTTTTTGTCTCCCAGACGGGCCTTCAGTTTCTGCTTCGGTGTCCAGATTTCACCCTGGGTCTGTCCTCCCGTGGCAAAACATCCCCGGTCTGTCACGGCACACTTCCAATAGGCTTTGGTAATCGCAAGCCACTTTTCCTCGCCGGTTACTTCATAAGCCCTTGCGCACCCCAAAATCTCTGGAATCGTCGTATTGGCATGCATGTTAGTAAGAACATCCTTTCCCTCAAGAAGCGGGTCGAACAATCTTCCCCGGTAATATCTTTCCAGAAGTCTCCGGTAACAGTCCCTGCCGGTAATCTCCAGCAAATCTGCCCAGACCTCCAGCATGCCTCCCGTCTCCACATCCAGAATCGCATCAAATTCCTCTCTTGTATAACCCGCGCTCCACCGGTCAAACCAGTCGGCGAACTTTTCCGCTATCTCCAGCGCTTTATCTACCTGCATCAGCCTGTAGACATCCACAAGTCCCATAAACAGTTTGTGGAGCGTATACTGTGGTGCCCAGACACTCTTTCCTTTTCCGATCCAGTACAGGTATTTTTCCGGAATCGGTCCTGCCCACTCTCCGCCGTTATCCATCTGGCAAAGGGCAAGCTCCTCCAGAATCGTCTCTGCCTTTGCCTTCAATTCCAGATCACCGGTCTCCTGATACCGAAGCGCCGCGGCAGACAGCCAATGTCCCAGAAAATGACCTCGCAGCTGGCAGGTCGGGTCTTCCCAGCCGCCCATGGCATTCTCATCCATTCCCCTGCCGGAATACCTTCCCGCCTCCAGCAGATAATTCCGCAGAAGATATCTGTTTTCCAGTTTCATCAGATACTCTCTGTTCGATTCCTCTCTGCGCAACAGTTCTCCTTCCTTCAGGCGCACGTTCTTTCCCTTTAATTCCATTATCATATCAGCCTACATCCTTTCACCAAAAAATCTTACCACTAAAATAATAATCTCAGAAACCTATTTGCACAATGTCTCCAGAAGGTCCAGTCATGGTAGCCGTAGTCCCAGAAGGTCTCAATCGGCACACCTGCTTCCAGCACCTTTTCGGCATTTTCTTTCGTGACCTGATAGAAGTTCTCCCGGGTTCCGCAGGCCACAAACAGAAGTCGGAATCGCTCCGCAAACTCCTTTTTATCCAACAAAATGTCCCGGTAATCCTCCTCGTCATTCTGCAGAACGAGTCCGCCGGAGAAAATGCCTGCCGACGCAAACAGCTCCGGATGTGCGAAAACAATTTTCTGGGTCTGCATACCACCCATGGACAGTCCTGCCATGGCACGATGTTCCCTGTCGGGAATCGTCCGGAAGGTGCTGTCGATAAAGGGAATGCAGCTCTCCGGCAATTCTTCCAGAAAAGCACTCATGGAAGGATGGCAGCTACCCGCCTCCGGGAAGCCGTATCCCGTGTTCATCACGATAATCATTTCCCGCATCTGTCCCTTTGCCAGCAGATTATCCGCCAGATGGGCAATCTTGCCCTGCCAAAGCCAGCCCATCTCGTCCTCTCCGCCGCCATGCTGCAGATACAGAACAGGATAACGCTTCTCTGGATGCTCTTCATATGCGGGCGGTGTGTAGACATAGCACAGCTTCCATCTGCCCGTCTGCCCGGAGCGGTAATACTGTATATGAACAGTTCCGTGGGGAACCTGCCTCAGACGATATTCTTCAAAATTCTCCTCCGGCATTTCCAGGAAATTGACTGTCCGGAAGCCGCCGTAACCCACTGGCGCATCAGGATTTACCACCGCTGTCCCATTCACAATACAGGTATAATAATGAAATCCCGGCTCAATGCCGGATACTTCTCCCATCCAGAAGCCCGTCTCCTCCGTTTCCGTCCTTTCCGGTGCAAGCGGGAACCTTCCCATTCCCCAGATATCAATTTCCACCGTTTTTGCACCCTTTGCAGGGATACGGAATACCGCTTTGCCGGAACCCATCACCCGTTCCCCCGGCGGCACATCAATATAGCGGCCGTTTGGCTGTCCCTTTTCATCAAACTCGAAAATAAGCCCCTTGTCAATCGGGTCAAAGAACAGCATGTGCTCCCGCCAGGTCTGCCGGTCAAGGGTTTCCTCCGGGATTTTTTTCTCCTCCCAATCAGCGCGACCGGCAGTTGTTAAGAAGGATTCTTCCAAATGCGTTCGGAAAATCTGTTGTACAAAATCCCGCAAGCATTCTCTCCAAACATGCCATTCATGGTATCCTGTATAGGTTCTGTGCCCCACCGGTATGCCTGCAAGCTCACACTGCTTCGTATACTCCTCCTGTTTGCGTGCAAGCTCCGTTTCTCCCTCTCCACATCCTAGGAAAACATACTCCATGGGCCATTCGGCATGCCGGGAAATCAACCGCTCCATCTCATCTGTTCGAACACCCGAAAAAATACCAAGGTCTCCAAACAGATCCTGATGGTTTGAAGCGGCAAGCAACGCCTGGGCGGAACCGAGAGACAAGCCCGCTACTGCTCTGCGTCTTCTGTCCGGTACGGTTCTGAAATGAGAATCTACATAGCCGATACAATCCTGCGTCAGCTCTCTGTCAAAATCTCCGGGATAAAAGACAGCCTTCTCTCCATCACAAAAGGCATAATTACAGCATACCACCACCAGCATCTCACGGCACTTACCCTCTGCAATCAGATTATCCATAATAAAATTCAGCTTACCGTTCCAAATCCAGCCGGTTTCATCTTCCCCCACTCCATGCATGATATATAAAACCGGATAACTACGGTCACTCTTTTCATAAGAAGGCGGCGTGTAAACATAGCAGCTCTTCATATGTCCGTTGACACTGCTGACGTACTTGTGCAGCTGCACATCACCGTGGGGCACATCCTTCAAAAACCAGAAATCCTGACCGGGTGCAGGAAGTTCAAAGAAATTCTTGGCACCAAAACAGCCGTAGCAAAACGGTGCGATGGGATTTCTCACACATACCCCGTCCACAAACCAGTCATGATAATGAAATCCCGGTGCAATTCCCGATACCGTTGTGGTAAAATACCCCTCCGAGTCCTTCACCAGAACAATTTTTTCTTTCCCCATACTGCCGCCCACACCGGCAACTTCCACACTTTCTGCCTCCGGTGCATACATGGAAAAAGTCACATCCCCATTTTCCGCAACAAGGATGCCCGGTCTGTCCTCACAGTACCCGATACTTTCCTTTCCATCTTTTTTCGTAAACTGTGCCCGCTTATAAATGGGGTCAAAAAACAGCGGATACAGCGTCACTGCCTGATTCAGCCTGCTTTGCATCTTTTACCTCCCCTGATGATATGTTTTTTATCCATTTCCCGCTTCTCAAACGGAAAATACACCAAACTGATTTTAAGATTTGGTCAATTTTCAGCAACACATATATCCAAAATGCATTCGTGTGCCAGACAAGCCCTGCCAATGCGCCCAGTGGCAGAGAAGCCACCCATAAAAACAAAATATCTGCCACCATCAAAAACTTTGTATCTCCGCCGCCCCGCAGCACTCCCTTTGTGAGGATGCTGTTCATGGACTGAAAGACGACGATAAAGGCGATTGCATTCATCAACTGACCTGCTATTTTTTGTGTTTCCTCCGTAATATTGTACAATCCGATGACCGGATCGCTTACCAGCTTGATGATGCCCCCACCCAGAAGTCCGATGACACCCCCAAGTACAAGAAAGGTCCATGCCTGCTGCTGTGCCTTCTCCCGCTCCCCTCTTCCGAGGGTATGACCGGTCAGAATACATCCGGCATGACAGATTCCCTGAATGACCACCGTACTCAGCTGCTGTGTCACCACCGTGATGGAATTGGCAGACACAAAGCTCGTACCGATTCGTCCCATAACCATTGCCACCGCAGAATTTCCCAGCGCCAGCAGTGAATCCGAGATAAAGACCGGTATACTGATGGAAATATAATCCCGAAGCAGAGACCTGCATTTCAAAAACAAATCCCTGAACCGATACCCGATTTTTCTGTCCGCAAACAGAAAGTAACCGCAAATCAGCGCAAATTCAAAAAGACGGGCAATCAAAGTGCCTATACCGGCACCCTGAACCTCCATCCTGGGTGCCCCGAATTTACCGAAAATAAATGTATAGTTAAAGAAAATGTTCACAAAGAAGGCACCGATTGACGTAATCAGCGGTAGCTTAACCTGCCCCACACTCCGAAGCACAATCGTACAGGTCAATGCCATTCCCTGTAGAAGATAGCAGAAAATCATCCACTTAAAATACAGACATCCCTGCACGATAACCGCCTCATCTGCCGTATACATCCGCATCAGAAAATTCGGCGTCAGGATAGTGGGAAGCATAAACAACACCGCCAGTCCCATACAAAGGCGTAACATCAGAGTAATTGTCTTCTTCAGGGAAGAAATATCCTGCATTCCCCAGAAACGCGCCGTCAGAACGCTCGCCCCCATGCCGACACCCATACAGCATATCTGATAAATGGTCACAAACTGATTGGCAAGCGCCGTGGCTGACAACGCTGTCTCTCCAAGCTTTCCAACCATGATGGTGTCCATCATATTGACCCCGATGGTAATCATGGTCTGCAGGGAAATCGGGATGGCAATTGCCGCCGTATTTTTGTAAAAATCCTTATCTTTTACCAGTAAACTCAACCTTTTTTCTCCGTTTTTGCTTCCATTTCAGCATTTTCTGTTTCCGTTCAGTTTCTATCCGGCTTCTTCGCACTCCGGATTTATCCTCATTTGCTTTTAATTACACTGACTTCCTCTTCTTCAGCCGCAGTACACTGACAGAATACCGTGGTGCTTCATAACAGAATTCCATCGAAGCTCCCTGCTTCTTTAAGGTAACGTCATGCACTTTTTCGGGTTCTTCAAAGCTGTTAGCCGCATCCTTGTCTCCCGTAAGCAGCGTCACCGTGTATTCGCTCTCCACCTCGCAGTCCAGGCTGATTTGCACTGTATCCGTCTCGGACGAGAGGTTTACTGCTTTGATGATTACCTCGTCTTCGGTATCACAGGTGACCGATGCAAAGGAGGGACTGGAAGGTACTGCAATCTCCTTTTGCAGCTCCCCGTCCAGGAACAGTCGAATCTGTTTTTGGTCCGTCTCATAGCCGAACCTGTGATAGACTCCGGGACTAATGGATATGGAAAAGTCCTCTGTCAGCTTTTTGTCCTGCAGGAAACCAAATTCCTCAAAAGAACAATGGTTTCCCTGAATCTTCCAAAGAAATGGTCGAACCAGCGCCGCATACCAGTCCTTCTCGACTCCTGCTGTCATCACCAACAGCTGGTCGTAATAAGAGCGTACCACTCTGGCACTGAACACTCCCAGTTCAAAGGAAGCATCCTCCTCCACAAAAATGTCCACTTCAAATTTTCCGCAAGTCTGATCCTCTTCACCAAACACCACAAGACTTTTGCTTTCATCTGCCCAGTTCAAAATCTTACGGAACTCTTCCTTTTGCTCTTCATCCGGCAATTCCACGACAAATCCGTCTTCCGTCTCCGCCACATGTCCCATCAGCTCACGCGTCACTTCGGTGCCTTCCCCGTTCCATAGAGCATTGCGATACCGAAGCCTTTTTTGAGATTTCAGAGATGCCATGCCTTCACGGGGTCTGTAAATTAACCCGGTCTCCTCCTCTGAGTGTACCACACTTTCTCCCCTGTTTTGTCCAAACATTTTCCAGACATAATAAGTAGGGATTCCGAGACTCTGATGATTGTTGAAACGAATCAGATTCGGGAACCAGGCGGCATAATTTACATTTTCAAACAAAGGTGCATATGCAGACAGTGCAACAACATCCTGATTTCTCTCGATACCAATCAAAAAGGCTGCCTCACCGAGAGCCGCATACAGTTTTCCCATGTAAACGCCTTCATTTACTGCCTGTTCACCCACGAAAATCCTCGGACCCTTTCGGTCGTAATTGTCGTAGTAATGCATGTTTTCCGCGAAAAACTCCGTTGTATTATAGAAGTGCTCATCCACACACTCCGCCGGGCAGCCGTTCTCCTCCACATGGGCATTGGCAATGGTTTTGATCTGCGGGTAGCGCGTTTTGATTTCCGCATAAAACTTCCGATAGCGCTCCTCATAATCCGGTCCCCAGTTTTCATTTCCGATTTCCAGGTAGGTCAGCTTAAAGGGTTCCGGGTGCCCCATAGAAGCACGTAGCTTTCCCCATCTGCTCTCCTTCGGTCCGATGGCATACTCAATGGCATCCAGTGTATCCTGCAGCATTTCCTCCAGCGCTTCCCCCTCCAGCAGGACACAGTTTCTTCCCTGACAGGTCATTCCGCAGTTGCACACATACATGGGCTCCATATCCAGATCCTCACACAGCTGCAGATACTCGTGAAAACCAAGACCCATATAGCTCCGGTAATGCCACACCAGAAGATGTCCGGGACGCTCCCAGACCGGTCCCACCGTATTGCGGAATTTCATCACTGTGGAGGGCGTGGTTCCCTCTACAATACAACCACCGGGGAAGCGCATGAATCTCGGATGCAGATCCCGCAGTTTTTCCACCAGGTCCTGACGAAGTCCGTGCCCGTTGTAGGTTTTTTGGGGCATCAGGGAAAGGAATCCAAGCAGCACCTCACCGCCCTCTTTGCACCGAAGCATAAGTCTGGCATCCGCACAGTCACCGTTCGCTTCCAATGTAACATCATACCGGGTATACCCGCCCCGGGAAATCATCAGATTGTTCCGGGCAAAGCAATGCTCCTCATTTTCAATCGAAACCTCCAGTTCCAAGGGTTCCTCCGCTTTTGCAAACAGATAAAGGGGATACTTTGCTCCCCGCTCTACGGCAATTCCGCAAAATCCCGTATTGTACAGGAAGCCGCCTGCTTCAAACCGCACTCTCAGGGCTGCACTTCTGTTCTCGTTCAGGGTATCTTTCCTCTCCAGCTCCATGACAGCATTCTCTGTATACCAGGCCGGAATCGGTGTTTCTTCGATATGATTGTCCCTGATCCACCGGGTTAAGCCCTCCCCATGGCAGAATTCATCCAGCCAGCCGGAATCTGTCTTTACATGAATGCCATCCTCCTGCAGTGTATACCCTTCCGGGAGAATGGAATCCTCAAAGCTTCTGTTTCTGATCATTTCGGGATAGAGGCCTCCGTCTCCCGCCCGGTTGATATCCTCGAAAAAAATACCGTAAAGATCCTTCGCCGTCTCAAATCGCTTCTCTCTTGTTTTTATTTGCAGCTTACTCATCAATAGTCCCCCTTCTCATTTCCTTCTCTTATAGTCCCAAAGTTGCAGCAACCACCTGCGCTTGGATTCTCGCCAGATAATCGTTGGGATGATTCAGCCAGTTGCCGGTCATATCTATGTAGCGCTTCCTCTTTCCAATCTCCTTCTGCAGCGCCTGTACATCCGCAACCGCAATCCCTGTACCTGCAAGGGCGTTCACGCTTTCACTGTATTCATCCTGATGCGCCCAGAAATAGTAAGGCTCGGTCTTTGCCAGTTCATTGGGCAGGGTCGTTGCAATCAGCAGGAATTCCGTTTCCGGGCTATCCTTCTTAATTGTATCCATCAGGCGTTTTGTTTTTTCTCTGTATTCCTCCATACCACACCTGTCGTTCATTCCAAAGCCCAGAATGACCAAATCAGGATGGAACCTGCCGGCGCGGAGAAATGCATTCTCAATGGCCCACTCCGTATCCACGCCACCCACGGAAGTATTGTGAAAGCGTATCGGAACCTTCCATTTTTCCTCCATCTGATGCAGCAGAAGCTCCGCCCAAGTAGGCTGTCCCGGTTTTTGTCCGTACATACCGCTGCAGTCAAACCCACAGGAAATACTGTCTCCGTACAGCACAACACTGACCGGCTCTCCCGCTTTCCATTTCGCTGAAAGACGCGGCAGACGCTCCAGCTGGCATTCGGGAACCGCAGACAGCTTCTTTTCCGCAGTCGTATAGGTTACAGCAACCTGTCTTTCGGTCACAAGCTCCGGGTGACCAATCGCGCAAAGATTCAGGAACTTTCCGTCTGTCGTGGACAACGGACCGAAATCCCTTGCAAAATCATTCTCCTCGCCCGCCTTCACTGCCGTCTGTCTGTCAGGATATAAAAAAGTATCCCATCCGGTGACCGGTATCCGGCTTCCTTCCGGAATTACCAGTTCATTTCCTTCCACACGATAGTCTTTCTCCGGCTCATAGACCATTTCGCCATCGTAGCTTTCCACACGAAGCACCTTTTCCGGTGTCCACAGGAAAGGCGCTCTGCACCCGTTTTCATCTGCAAGCACAGCAAAGGTCTCACGCCAGCATTCGCGGTCTTCCCAAATCGGTTTCATCCACTCTTTCTGAAATACCTTCGCTTCGGGCAGTGTCTTTTTTATCTGTTCGATCAGAAAAGCCTTGAAGGGTGTTTCCTCCTGACACCTGACAACCGGACCCTCTGCGGTAAAGGTCATCTCGCAGGGTTTATCCGCCTCATAGGGATACCAATGGGGCATTTTCGTACCGTCTGCATCCTCACCGTTGGGATCTCCGGTCTTGATAAAGTTCGCCCAGTAATTACACATCTGTCTGGCCAGGTCGTAATGCCTGCCCTTGAATGGTCTCCAGCACTTTGCCAGGGTTTCAAAAAAGAACCACAAATCAACGGAATGAAAGGTACCCACATTGTCCCACCCCGGAATATCCGGCTCAAAACGGTAGTAATAACAGGGTTTCTTTTCGCCCGCACTCTTTTTATTGGAAAACAGACTCTTTACGGTACACTCAATCCCATTCACTTTTGCAAAGCGGCCTTCCGGTTCTTCCTTTACAGCCTCAGAGAACGCCAGGAAGGTTTTCGATTCTTCTCCGAAAATTTTCTCTGCCTTTTGCTCCAGCTCCTCCACGGAAGAAGCCGCGATGGAATTCGGGAATTCATCCCCGGTATTTCCCGCCATCACAGGCACATTGACATGCTTTCCCTCCATAAACAGCACCAGCGGATCCCCAACACAGAATTTGTGATCCACCACTGTCATCATCATGGGAAACATTTTTACATACTCGGAATACTTATCCCGAATGGTAAAAGCATCCAGCTTTCTTGCCTCCTCCAGAGTGGAGCACCCCAGGAATGCCAGAAAATGCTGTCCGTTCTCCTCTGCCTTCCACAGGGCTTCCGGTGTTCCGATACCGCCCCTCTCATATGGGCTTCGAATCATGGCACTCATCACCACCGCCTGTCGGAACAGACCGTCATTATCCATGCAGGTCATCTGACTCATGACGCTTCCACCGCCTGCCGACTGCCCTGAAATGGTGACATTCTCAGGGTCACCCCCGAACGCGGTAATATTGCGCTTCACCCAGCGTAATGCCGCCTGCTGATCCAGGCTGCCGAAATTGGTCGGTGCCTCCGGCTGTTCCTCTGTCAGCTGCGGATGCGCAAGGAAGCCGAATACATTGACTCTGTAATTCACCGTGACCACCACGATACCCCGGCGGGCAAGCCTTTCTCCGTCAAACTCCATCTCGGCCGGATAGCCACACTGCAGACCGCCGCCGAAAAACCACACCAGCACAGGCTGCTTCTCCGTATTCTCCTTCGCTCCTGTCCAGATATTCAGATACAGGCAGTCTTCATCCATGGCAATTTCAGAATCCACATGCCACTCTCTTGTGTAGACATTATCCCCCAGTCCCGGTGTATCCTGCATGGAAATAGGTGCAAAGCGATAACACTCGCGTACACCCTCCCAGTCTTCACAGGGCTGCGGTGCTCTCCATCTGTTCTCTCCCACAGGAGGTGCCGCAAAGGGAACCCCCTTAAAAGCGGTTATCCGCGGGTCTGCTGCCTCAATCCCCTTAATCCATCCGTTCTCCGTCTTTACCGTTCTTAACATATGCCCCAATCCCCTTTTCGCTTCTCTCATTTCAGAATTATGTTCCTTCGCCTTAAGACCTGCATGTCTGATTGCAGACGCGCTTTCTATGCTTCTTTTCTGGGGTCTATTGCGTAGACCTGATTCGAGGTCAGTTCTGCAAAAGGTCCCGGCAGGCATTTGTCATCCTGCACCTCTGTCCCGTAAAAGTCTGTCTGTACCAGCGGACTTGCCTCCGTCTTGTTTGTTTCTTCCGGTCGGAACACAAAATGGCGTTTTTCCAGTTCTCCCGGGAAAGCAAAGGGCTTTTTCTCCGACTCTGAAAATTGAATTGTAAGCTTTTGGGTATCCACCTTAATATCAAACCAGGCTTCCTGTCCCTGCCTGTCAAAGCCATAGAATTCCTTCCAGGCAGGCAGATGCAGGCATACCGGAGGCTGCGGATAAAGAATTCTCAGATAGCCGCCTTCTTCCTTGACATAACAGTTTCCTTCACAAAGATTATCCTTTGTCGGAAGCTTCATGGCCGCTTCCTCACAGTGATAGAACAGATTGTTCAAAAGGTGCGCATCCCGGGAAGTACCGCCCCTCTCCAAGCCATGCATACGGAAGGCAACCGGTTTTGCAAAATATCCCGCGCTGCGGCAGTTACCGATGAGATTGTTGACAATGCGCAGATGATCCGTTCCTTCCCCGTAAATGCCATAGCCGTTAACCACATCGTGCTCCTCCATTTTATACCAACCTGAGGAACCCGGCTCTACGGGAACTTTTTTCGGATCAAACCGCCCCTCCACATTCCAGATGATATTATTGTCAATCAAATTCACGCCGTCTCTGGTGCATTCGATAAAGATGGCTTCTCTCTGCTCAATACCGTCCAGGAACAGATTTCCGGTAATCCGATTGTTCTCATTTCCGCAGTCCAGCCAGAGATGGTCGGCACGGAAGGTATTCCGGAAAACATTACGGCGGAACAGACCGTCCACACTGTTATGCAGCTTGATTGCCCCCGCCTCCCAGGAAAGCTCCATTTTCTGCCAGCCGGTTCCTTCAATCAGATTATCTTCTATCAGCATATGGGTAGCAAACAATCCCGCAATGCCGCAAACTCCCGCATCTTTGATGGTACAGCCACGGACAACACTATAACCGATCTGCTGTCCGGGGATGAGCTCATGATGCCAGCATTCATTGCCCACATCGATTCCCACCGCGTTGGACCAGTCCACCGTACAATTCTCAATCACCCAGTGATGTCCTCTGTAACAGGAGATTGCTCCCCTCTGAGGCACCGGCGCTCCGGTCGCCGCATGGGCACAGGTAATTCCTTTTACTTTAATATAAGAAAGGAGCGGAATATCAGGAGCAAAACACTGCTCCCTGCAGGTGACCTCAATGCAATGATCCTTCGGGTCTGCATCCTTCTCCAGTCTGAAGTGCACCTTCTGCCCGTTTGCCTCTACCCAATAGCTTCCTTCACATTTCGAAAGCTGATTGTAAAGAGCCACCTGGGTCAGAGGTTTCCCGTCACAGAATACCATGCCTCTGCGATTCAGATAGGTAGTCATATCCGTTTTCTCATATTCAATGAATAATCTGTCGTGCAGAATATTGACTGCACAGAAGGGATTGTACCCCTGAAACAGCTCCGGTGCCAGGCAGTATTCCCAAATCCGGATTTTCTCCCTGTCTATCTCCTCATTGAAATCCGCCTGCATGCGCCAGCCTGTACTGGACTTAAAATCAAACACCTGCTCAGAAGCTTTGATGACCACCTCGCCATCTCCGAAAGCCTCATAGCTTATCATATGTGCCGGGTCAGTGCCTCCGGCTGCAGGACGAACCCACTCCCGATACTCCCCGGCATGAATCCATACGCGCGTCCCCGCTTTCGCAAGCTGTGCTGCTGCATTGATGGTAGCAAGCGGCTTTTCCAAAGTACCTTCATTTGTATCATCTGCCATGGGATGATTTCTGTTTACATGAATCTCCCTCTCATATTCCACAGGTACTTCCCAGAATGTAAAACTACTCCCGTCCGGCAAAATTGCTGATTTATCCATAAGATTATCCAAACCTTTCTGTAGTCTGCTCCATTTCCTTTTTCCGCTGCCACGGTTCTTAAAAAATAGGGCGTCTCTTATCAGAAGAGACGCCCCAAAGCATCCATAGTAACCGAATTACTTACTTCGCAACCGCATTCTTTGCATCTAATTCAATCTGATGCTTTTCCTTATCAAATTTTACGAGATCCTGGAATCCGAATCCGTCAAGGCAATTGGACATTTCATCCCACAGTGCATCAAATGCTGCATCATCGGATGCGTAAATCATTCTCCAGGAGTAATCGCAGACAGTCTCATTACACTGGTTGCGGATAACGCTGATATCTGCAGAGTCCGTAGGAAGAGATACACTTACGTTAGGGCTGATAACCAGCTTGTTGTTAGCCTTCATGTAATCAACAGGCTCAGCAGCACCGAACTTCTCTGCCCATTCCTTCTTCATATCGGTCATGGTCTCTTCTTTATAGGTACTCCAGTAATTAACGGAATAGGTCTCACCGGTTGTAGGGTTCACACTGTTTGCACTTACAATCCACTGGTTGATTGCATTGTTACCATCGTTGTATCCGGCACCGCCCCACTCCTCGGGAACAGGAAGGTTATCCATCAGAGCATTGGAATTAATCTGAACAAGTCTTCCGTCGCTGCCCTTTTCATAGTTAAAGCCTTCAATACCGTCATGCTGGAACATCAGTCCTTCAGGGCTTGCATACCAGTCAAGGAATTCCATAATTCTCTGATACTTCGCATCATCAACCTGGGAGCCAACCGCAAATACACGTCCGCTTCCGTAATAGGAGTCTGCGTCTGTGTAGTAGGTCTGATCAGCAACAGGCGTAAAGATAAAGGCTGTACCATCTTTCAGTCTGTCAGTAGAGTTCCAGAAACCTACCTGCCAGCTGTACCACATCAGGTAAACCTGACCTGCACTCATCTTCGCACATGCGGAGTTCCAGTCCTGGGTAGCGGAGTCGGGATCTACGAGACCACGCTGATTTGCATTGTACAGGAACTTCAGCATCTTGTAGTAGGAGCCATCTTTATCAGTCAGAGGAATAAATGTTCCGTCGGGCTTCAGGATGGTAGAGCCCTTAATTTTCTCGCCGTACCAGGTGGTCAGCTGAACTACGTTGGCAATACCGAGCATGCCGTCGCCGCCGTCCCAGTCAGACCACAGAGACAACGGATAGCAAGCATCGCCTGCATCATTTGTAGGATGATTCTTCATCATCTGATCCAGAACATCAAGCAGTCCGTCAAGATCTGCAATATCAGGGCAGCCAAGCTCTTTATACAGATCCCAGCGAAGCAGAGGGCTGGAATAGATAACATCCTGAGAATAGGAAGTCGGTGAAGTATTCATCATCTCGGTAGGGATACCGTAGGTCTTTCCGTCGTTGCCTTCCAGACTGTTGTTCAGCATATCAATCTGATCTTTATATCCGGCAAGATTGGAGTAATTCCAGATATCACTGCTGATATCCTTAACCAGTCCGGCCTCTACACACTCCTTGAACTGTCCGGATTCCAGAATCAGGATATCGCCCAGGTTTCCGCTGCTGGCACGTGTCTGATAGATGGCATCACCGGCAACCTGCGGTGCGATGATATTCAGTTCAATGTTGAAACGATCCTTGACAACCTTCGCAAACCAACCGGTCTGAATACCCTGATAGTTAGCGGCAACGTCGAAGATTTCAAACGTCATGGCTTCTTTGTCAGATGCGGCACTGCTGTCGCCTGAATTGCCGGTATTGGTAGCAGAAGAACTGCTGCCGGATGTAGATGCAGTTCCCGAAGCAGAATCCGAAGCTCCGCCGCATCCTGTGAGCATGGTTGCTGTCATGGCAGCCACACACAGAAGTGAGATTAGTTTCTTACTTTTCATAATTCCCTCTCTTTCCTGCGCTTTCCGCGCAATATAGCCTTTTGCTTTATAATCAACAGGCTTCCTGCCTGTTCACTATCCCTTTACCGCACCAATCATAATACCCTTTGTAAAGAATCGCTGGAAGATAGGGTATATCAGAATAATGGGAGTAACTACCACAATGGTTACCGTCATTCGAATCGAAGTAGCGGTGGAGGCATGTGCCAGACTGGCTGCCATTGCTTCTATGGATGTGGAATTGTTTACCAGAGCCTTCAGGGAGCTGGCCTGGTTGATATAGTTATACAGAGTGTACTGTAAGGTATACAGCTTATCATCGGTAATCAAAAGCAGTGTATCCTGGAAGGAGTTCCACTGGTTCACCGCTGCAAAGATGGCAACTGTAGCAAGTATCGGCTTGATGACCGGAATGATAATCTGGAAGAAAATCCTTAAGGTTCCGGCTCCGTCAATCTCCGCCGCATCCTGCAATTCTTTCGGCACCGATTCCACAAAGGTCTTACACAAAATAATGTAGAAGGGCTGTACTGCCACCGGGAAAATATATACCCAGAAATTATTGGTCAGACCCAGATTCTTCATGGTGATGAACCAGGGAATGATACCGGCATTAAAGTACATGGTAGCCGCCACCATTCTGAACCACAGTTTTCTGTGCCACATGGTCTCTCTGGTAAACATATATCCTAGAAATGCCGCTACAACTACGGTTACAATGGTTCCAATCACAGTTCTTGCAACAGATACCTTCATGGCCTGAAACAGTCCCGATATCTTCATTACATTCTGATAATTGGTGAAATGAATTTCCTTCGGCCAGAAAATAATCTTTCCTCTTTCGCTCAGGTTGTTTGCGCTGATGGTATTGATAAATATGTAGTAAAAAGGATACGCACAAACAAAGGCAAAAATGGAATAGATGATATAAGTGAGTACGCTGATCAGTCTGTCACTGAAGCTGACCTTATACTTTACTTTTTTTGATTTCACTTTCGGTTCTTTGCTCATTTCCCTGTCCTCCTTAAATAAAACCTTCGCCTCTGACGAGTTTGGATATCTTATTGGTTACACACAATAAGATGATACTTACCACGCTCTTCAGAATACTGATTGCAGTGGAAAGGGAATATCCGCCGCTGCCCATTGCCAGATTGTACACATACAAATCAAGCACCTGAATACTGTCCTTATTGAAAGCATTCTGGAATACGAAATACTGTTCCATTCCGTTGGAAAGGAAGTTTGCCAGATTCAGCATTACCAGAACAAAATAAGTAGGCAGGATACTCGGAATGGTAATATGCCAGATAATCTGCATTCTGGAAGCACCATCCACCTTGGCAGCTTCTATCAGTGATTCATCTATACCGGAAATAGCTGCCAGATACATGATAGCTGACCATCCTGCATTCTTCCAGGTCAGCCACAGCCACATCTTAAACCAGATATGATCCGCTGACTGAAGAAACATCTGCGGCGTATCAAATAATCCCAGAGCCATACCAATCGTATTCACAACACCGGTACTGTTAAAAATGCTGTATGCGATAGAATATACAAGCACCCAGCTGATGAAGTTGGGAAGAGTTGTAACAGTCTGCACTACCTTCTGAAAGGGCTTGCACTTGATTTCGTTAAGAAACACTGCAAAAATCATGGGGAACCATGAGAAGAAAAGGCTGATTCCGCTCATTGCAAAGGTATTACGTAATACCATAAGCAGCTGTTTCAATTTCACCTCGTTCTCCACCATGGATCGGAACCATTTCAGACCAACGAACTTTTCCCAGGAAAGTGGGAAAGGCGGTTTGTAATCAAAGAATGCGTATACCCATCCGTACAATGGATAATAGGAAAAAACCAATACCAGAATCAGGAAAGGCAGTATGTATAAAAATTCTTTAAAACCTCTTACCTTTCTTTTGTTGCTGAAAAATTCTTTCACTATCAAACCCCCCCTGTCTTTCTTGTTGTCTCTTGTCTTTCAGTCTTATTTACTTTTCAATTTATCTCGTTTTTTGGTTCTGTTAAGTTTAACGTTTTACTTCTTTAACATGATAGTAGCTCTTTTTATGGAATTTGTCAACACATCTTTGTTGTATTATATACTAATTGTACACTCTTGTAGGATTTACATTGCTATTTTTATACACTTTGCACATACATAAAACGTTTCTGCATTTATATACAAAGCAAGTTTGTATACACTACAAAAGCATTTATACTTATGCATTATTATGAAAATTACAAAAACTTCATAAAACGTTTTTCTTTTGTAAATCTTGCTTTACATCAAGCCCTAAACATCAAAAAAACAGGAACTGTCCGATGACTTATTCAAGCCACTGGGCAGTCCCTGCTTATCAAGTTCTAATTTTTCTACGTATCGTATGAAGCGGGGCATGGACGGATTATTTCTTCCTTCCATGCCCCACTGTATTTTCATTTAATCCTTCAATTCCATCACAGACTGGCGTTCTACAAAAGTGCAGGGAATCAATATTTCCTGATATTCTTCCACATCTTCCCCTTCAATCTGCCTGAACAGAAGTTTTGCAGAAGTATTGCCGATTTCCTGCAAAGGAAGAGACATGGTAGTTAACCCCGGCACCATATATTCCGCCAGATCCTGATTGTCAAAACCGGCCACTGCCAAATCCCGTCCTGCTCTCAGCCCCATCTCATCCAGATACTGGTAAACGCCGCCCGCTATCCGGTCAGTCATACAGAACAGTGCCGTAATATCTGTTTTCAGCAAAGGCTTCGCCGCCTCGTATCCCGAAGGCTTATTCCAGTTTGCATACCGCACAAGTTCCGGATTAAAAAGAAGCTGTGCTTCAAAAAGAGCTTTCTGATACCCAAGAAGTCGTCTTTGGGTATGTATATTGTCTTCACGCCCTCCGATTACGCCAATCCTCTTATGTCCCTTTTGAATCAGATAGCGGACAATCTGGTAGGCAGATGTTTCATCATCTATCAGTACGGAAGGTACCCGGGGATTTTGTGCATATGCATACGCCATCACCGCCGGCGTCTTATAATCCGAGGGAAAACAACTGATTCTTCTCGCATGTCCCGCTATGTAAATCACACCGTCAACCATGTGGGAATCCAATTCCTCCAACATGGGATCCAGAACAGAATGATAAGCAGTTTCATTATAGTACCAGGCATCCTGCCACCTTGCATACATACGCAGATTCCTGACTGTTGTCCTGTATCCCCGCTCCTCACAGCAGCTCATGATACCCTCAATAATCTCCGGAGTTGTAAACTGCGCAATATCTTCTGCGATAATGCCAATGGTTTTCGTTTTCTGGCTGCGCAGGCCCTGAGCAATGGTATTCGGACGATATCCGCGTTTCTGAATTACCTCCAGAATTCTCTGCTTTGTCTGCTCTCCCACCTTTGCCTTGCCATTCAAGACATTTGATACAGTTGTAATGGAAACATTACATTCCTCGGCAATATCCTTAATCGTTACCATTTCTACAGCTTGCCTCTTCAGTTTTCGCTTTCTTCAGTTTCTTTATCAGGACATAAAACTAACATCATTATAAGATTCTGGTCTTCATAAGTCAATCTTAACTGTTCAACACCCAGCGCTTTCCCTTTTAAAAGCAATTCCCTTGTTTCGGAGGTCTATATCATTGTTTTCCCAAAAAAGATTCCCTTTTATATGCATTTATGGCTTCTACAACTTACCATACAACAAAGACATTCTTGAAATGACATTATCCCGGGTTAAGGTCATAGCATGGAACAACAACTGCCCCGCAGCAGTTTGATAAATACGGAACCATTGTCCAAAGAATCATAAACCGCCGCCTACTGTTCAACACTCTGTGCTTTACAGTCACGAATGAGATTTTAATAGTTACAGTCAATCAAAGCAAAGGACTTCAGACTGGCATTTCCGTTTCCGCGATAAGTAATGTAAATTGCCTGTTTTCCATCCGGTATCTCAATCGGTGCCGAATATTCTTCCCAGACATTCGCATACTGCACCTTCAGCCTCGCCAGAACCTCTCCGTCCCAGGAGGTCTTTACTTCAAAGACACCGTCTGCATAGCCGCGCACCTGAATGCTGATCCGCTTCACACCGTGGCAGTCGAAATACTTAAATCCCGCTGTTGCGGAATCCGTAATATTTGCGATATAACCGACTTCCTCGTCTCCGTCCCTGCCATCCTGCATCACCTTCGGGAAACGACTGTCTCCCACATAAACAGAGGGTGTATCGCAAAACAGATTGCAGGCAAGGTAAGCAGGATACTCTCCTTTTCCTTCCAGCGGTCCGCCGTTTAAGCCGCAGGAGGTAATCTCCACCTGAGGAATCTTACCGTCCGGCAGAATCTCAATTTTTTCCGCACAGCCCTGTCTGCTGTACCATGTATTGTTGGTATGGCGATGATAAAAGATGTACCAGTCCTCCCCAATCTGTACGATGCTGCCGTGATTGTTGGCACCATAAGCCATGGGCATGTCCGCCGGCTTATAGGTATCAATATGCAGGTCGCAGTTGCTGACAATAACACCTCCGTAGGTAAATCCCTTCGTTGGCTCCTTGCTGACTGCATAGCACAATTCATGCATCACGATGGAAGAATACACGAAATAATAAGTATCTCCCACCTTTCTGATAGAGGGTGCCTCAAAGAACTCATGGCCTTCAAATCCCGTTCCCTCACTATATTCACAGCCGGGGGCAACAAATACGGGTGCTTCTTCAATGGTCAGCATATCCGGTCCCAGGACGGTAGCCATAGCTCCGGTACGGGATTTGTCCCCTCTGCCGCAGAAACCGGTATACAGGTAGGTCTTATTTCCTTCCGTCAGCACACCCGGATCAAACTGGGGCTGATCACCCGTCTTCTCTCCCAGGCGGGTGCCATCCGCATAATGCACATATCCGTAAAATTCATATTTTCCCGCCGGCGTATCACATACAGCAACGGAAACAATAGACACATGATCCAGCACATAATACAAATAATATCTCCCGTCCGGTCCCACCGTCACATCCGGCGCATACAGACACATTTTGCCGTCCCGGTTGAGCGGATCGGAAGTCTTCGGGTAGATGACTCCCTCATAGCGCCAGTTGCCAAGATCATCCACCGGTGCCGACCAGCAAACATAGTCTCCCATGCAGAAAACATAACCGTTGTAAAAATCGTGCGAACCGTAAACGTAAACTCTGTCTCCGAATACGTAAGGTTCTCCGTCCGGGATATACTCCCAGGACGGTAAATAAGGGTTAAATGCCTGTTTCTTCATACTAGATTCTCCTCCTGAATTTTCCTTTTTACTGATTTTTCCATAGAAATAGTAATATAGTTTCCCCCTTTTCAGAATTGTTTTTAGTCCGCTTCTTTATTTACCAGTTTCACTTCCTGTACTTCATATTTTCCCCGGAATCCTAACATCTGTCCCATTTCCTCTCCGCTCTCCGCGGTAAAGCGCTCCGTCTCCTGCGACCAATGCAGTTTCGTCAGGCAATACCTGCCCTGCTCATAGCCGTAGCCGTCACCTGCATCTTCATAAAGAGTGAAGGAGGCATCTTTCCCTGCGTAAACCGTAATATGTAATTCTGTTCCTGTCTCTTCCGTGGATTGTGCAAATTCCACCCGGGGCAGAATACTTCCCTCCCTGACAAACAGCGGAATTTTCTCAAGCCCTGCCTCTGCTTCTATCCATTGTCCACCTTCATAATAAGCATTAGTCCAATAGTCATACCAGCCGCATCCTGCAGGCAGATACACTCTCCTGGTCTTAGCTGTTCCCTCGAGAGGTTCGGAATTTTTCTCAAAATACATGGGCTTCAGCACCGGGCATACCATCATTTCTTTGCCGAATAAATACTGATCCGTGATATTCCATACCTCTTTATCCTCTGGCCATTCAAAGGCAAGCAGCCTGATCACGGACTGATTTTCCAGCCAACAAAGACCCGCATAGGAATAAATATAAGGGATCAGCTCATAGCGAAGACGGTTTGCGGCAAGCAAAGCATCGTAGAACGGCTGCCCCGCATTTTCATAATGCCACAGCTCTCTTCTGCAATCCGTTCCGTGGCCGCGGAACACCGGCAAAAATGCACCCCACTGATACCATCTGACGAACAATTCACGATACCCCAAATCCTGACAGCCTTCCGGATAATCTCCCTTCCAGTACCACAAATTGCCGCGTTTGACAAAGAAGGCACCGATATCCACGGTCCAGAAGGGCAACCCGCTGGCACAAAAATGAAGCCCTGCTGCCACCTGCCTGCGCAGAGTATCCCAGGTAGCTTCCGTGTCTCCCGACCAGAGAATAGTGCCGTAACGCTGCTGCCCGGTGCAGGCACTTCTTGTCAGATTGGTCACACGCTTATCGCTCTCCGCTCTTTGTCCCTCATAAATACCACGGGCATGATACAGTCCAAAGGCATTCATTTTTTCCACAGGCAGATGATTATTCACTGTATTGCAGTATTCCGCATACATCACTGCCGGTTCCACCCGCTCCACGTGATTCCATTCCGGAGTAAAGGGTTCACTGCTGTCGCACCACCAGGCATCCACCCCGTGCACCAGCAGGCCTCTCTTCAGCTGCTGCCAGTAAAGTTCCCTTCCCTTTTTGGAAAGTGCATTGTATACGGTACATCCAGGCAAAAGCAGCCCCTGCTCCCTAAACTCCTTGTAATTCTCTGTGTTTTCTGCCATGTTCGGCCAGATGGAGAGCATAAAATGCACATGCTTTTCATGTAAGTCTTCCACCATACGCCCAGGCTCCGGGAAACGGCTGGAATCGAAAGTCTTCTGCCCCCACTGATTGTCTTCCCAGGAACACCAGTCCAACACGATGCCGTCCAGTCCGATTCCTCTACTTCGGTACTCTTCTGCTGTATCCAGAATTTCCTCCTGCGTCTCATAGCGTTCCTGGCTCTGGAGATAGCCGAATGCCCAACGTGGCAACAGTGAGGCCTTTCCCGTCAGCTTCCGGTACTCCCCGATGACGCCGTCCATGGTGCCGCCATTCATGAAATAAAAATCCATCTCCGAATCCGCTTCTGTATACAGATAGGAGCCCTGTATGGTATCACTGAAAATCAGGGGGCTGTAGGTATCCATCAGAATACCGTAGCCCAAAGTAGAAATGAGCATAGGAATGGCAATCTTCCTGTTTGCCTGATGGAGATAGACCACCTGCCCTCTTAAGGAGCCGAAGCCCTCCTCATGCTGCCCCAGTCCGTAAAGTGCTTCCTCCTCGGCCCATTCCAGATACAGTCTGGTATGAAAGCTTTTCCCCACCGGGATTTTTGCAGCCTCCCGCACGACCTCCTTGACACCGTCCGGCGTGACAACTTTTTCTGTCCGGATACTGTCTTCCTGAAGCTGATAAACCGTAAATTCTTCCAGGGTTTTGCTGTCCTGCTCCCGCTCTCTGAGAAGACGCTTCCCCTCCCCGTCAAAATAGCTAAAGGAAGCCGTCTCCCTGTTTATCACGATTTTCACATGTTTTGTATAAAAACACAGTTCCGTTCCCTTCTCCCTATAGTCCCAGTCCTTGAACACCTCCCGGCAGATTATACCGGGCTTTTCCTCTTCCGAGAACGCTTCGTTCTGCGTATAGGTAATCCGAACCGTCCTGTCATTTTTCGGCTCCAGCCTGTGCACTCCTGCTTCGGAATACAGATACAGCCTGTCTTCCCGGCGCTCCGCGCGCTCAATTTTCCTGCTCTTTTCCTCGGTCACACACAGCATGCGTATTCCCTCCTATGCCTTGTTCAGAATCCACTGAATTCCCGGCTCCAGATGCTTATTCCAATAATCAAAGTTATGTTCTCCCGGACCCTCAAAATAGCAGAAATCAACTCCATAAGCCTGAAGGAAAGCCGCAAAATCTCTGTTGGGCTGCAAGAGAAAATCCTGCTCTCCGCAGGCAAGATAGAACCTGGGAAGTTCCTCTCCCCTCTCCTTCAACTCACATACCAGCTTTTCCGGGTTGGCATTGCTCTCTTCCAGAGAATCCAGATTACCAAACATCAGCTTGTAATAGTCATAGTTTGCCACCTCATTTCCTTCACCGGGCTTCATCCCGTTAATGCCATGTACAATCAACGCCGAGGACAAACCGATTGCAGCTTCAAAAGTATCCGCAAACTGCAGCGCCGTATGGATAGCACCAAAACCCCCCATGGAGAAGCCCCCGATAAAGGTATCCTCGCGTCTTTCGGAAAGCCCGAAAGTCTTCCTGACATACTGAAGCAGTTCTCTGCCAATATAAGTTGCGTACTGTCTTCCCGTCTCTTTTCCATCCAGATAAAAGCTGTTTTCTCCCGTAGGAAGTACGATGCACAAATGATATTTCTGTGCCATGTCCACTGCGTTTCCGTACCAGAGCCACTCATTACAGCCGCCGCAATATCCGTGCAGCAAAATCAATGTCTTCATGGGCTCCTTCGCGCTCCCCTCCCTGACATCCTCCTCATTGGGCAGAATAATGCGGAAGGTAGTATTCCTTCTCAGACAATCCGAAAAAAAATCAAAAGTTCCAACTGCCATAGTAACCATCCTCTCTGCAAACAGGCGGCTGTTTATGCCGCCTGAATTTACAATACTAACTTACCTTTCATGATGTTAACTTACCATCTGTAAGGTCAACCTGCTATTTATTATGTCAATTAGCCAACTGGGAAATCACCTTTTCATACCGGTATCCGCGGTCAGGATTTACCTTTCCCGCATTCAGTTCAAAATAGATCACTGCATTCTTTTCCAACATCAGTTCCACACGCAAGCTTCCACCGTGCTGCTGTTTCCTCTCCGTCTTCAAACAGGGTTTTGCCGATTCCCGGAGCAGCTTCTTTTGCTCCTCAGTCAGATGTGCAGGCTCTCCGATATCATGCCACACTTTCAGGGGATTACAGGTCTCCTCGTCCACGATTTTGGTTAAGAGACAATATTCCTCTTCCACGGCAGGGAACTGAATCTCCAGCTTCCTCCTCCATTCCCGCGCTGCCCTTGCGTTCTGTCCTACCGCCGCATCCTGTCCGCCCCTAACTTCCTCAGCCGGGGTTTCATTCCCTTGTTTTTCATTGTATGCCACATTCCATGCAACTCCGAGATAATTACCGTTCGGGCGCTTCAATACCACCAGGTTATCATCCTTGTAGACACAGCGGCCACCACTTTCCTGCAGCTTCTTATAAAACGCAAAGGTCCAGAAGGTTGGTTTGGGAATGCACCCTTCTGCCACCAGACCGAAGCCTCCGTGGAACGGTGCAAAGGGGATTCCAAGCTCCTCAAACACATCTCCGAAAGTCCAATAGGAATAGGATTCGTTGACATCTCCCAGTCTGGAAAGCTGATGGGCGATAAAGGCAGCATTCAGATTGGTATCGTGAATGACACCCTTCGGTGTATAGGAGGTGTTAAATTCCGTGATATGAATAGGTAATCCGCGGTATTCCGGAAAGCTGTCAATGATGTCTCTGGTAGTCTGCAGATTGGCAAAGCCGTCCTCCGGTCTCATGAGCTCCGAATAATCATAATGCCCCTCGTGTTCCGGCTGTTCAATGGTATAATGATGTCTGGTCACATAATCCACCGGTATCTTGTTTTTCCGGCAGTATTCCAGGAAAGCGCGAATCCACTTTTCATCTGTGCCGCCGCAGACCGCAGGTCCTCCCACGCGGAATCTTTCGTCAACCGCCTTGATTGCATCAAAGGTACAATGGAAGAGTTTAAAGTATTCCTCCATGTCCGCATTTTCCCAGAAGCCGCACAGATTGGGCTCATTCCATACTTCAATGGGCCACTGTACCACCTCGTCGGTACCGTATCGCTCCATCAAATGGCGTAGCAGTGCCTGCACCATACGGCACCATTCCTCATAATCCTTAGGCGGCGTGGTGTTTCCTTTCCAGTAAAATATCGTCTGCGTCCCGCTGGCCAGCTTCTCCGGCATGAAACCAAGCTCCAGAAAAGGTTTTAATCCCACTTTTCTGTAGCTGTCCATCACTCTGTCCAGATAGGTATAGTTGTACTCAACCTTTGTCTCACCGTTCTCCTCATAAGTCTGGAAAATTGCCATATCGTCGCAGAATAGTCCGTGCCCTCTGATATGCTGAAAGCCGATTTCCTCCTGTACCAGTTTCAGCTGCTCCTGATATTCCTGTGTCAGAGCAAGTCCCATTCTTCCTGTTCCGATACAGTAATCTACATTATTATGAAAAAAAGCGCTGGATTTTTCCGTGATCACCACTTTCTTTTCTTTTAATTCACCCGCATTTTTCATGAGCGTATCCCCCATTTATTGATTGATATAATTTGATACTATCTCATTGACCGCCTGTTTCCAATGATTTATACTATAGAATAATTGATGTATTCTTTGATGACACAGCTTATGAGTCTGCGGCAGAGCACTTTGACTTTGTAATTTGCGGAGCATAAACCTTCCTGCCGTAACTTTGAAAGAGGCGCGATTTGCAGAACTTGAGGAGAAAAGTAACAATGAATGAAATTGATTTTATCGGATACAGTGCTGTTCACCCCGACAATTTTGTCTATGATGTGCCAAATGGTTTCGCGGGCTACCTTCTGCTGTTTATCACTTCTGCAGCAGAGCTGCTGACAGAGGACAAAATCGTGCGTGTTTCTGCCAATACCGCCATTCTGTACACGCCCGGATGCAGAATCTATTACCGTGCCGCCGGAGAGGAATATCGAAACGACTGGATTCGTTTCCGCTCCGACCATTCCTTCGTGGAACAATTTCCGCTCCGGAATGTTCCTTTTTCTGTCACCGACCCCGAATACTGCCATCAGCTGTTCAAGCTGCTGACCTGGGAATCCTCCTTCTCTTCCTCTGAGAGCGCGGCAAATATTTCTCACCTGCTTCGTGTCCTGTTCTCGAAGCTTAGGGAGAGCACCCTGAATGACACGGTAAGCCTTCACACCCACGAGCTGATTGCCCTGCATAAAAAAATCTACAACAATCCTCAGCTTTCCTGGAATGTGAACCGGATGGCGGAAGAACTTCATTTGAGTGCCAGCCATGTCCAGACACTTTACCGGAAGCAGTTCGGTTCCTCCTGCATGGATGATGTCATTGAGGGACGACTTCGCCGCGCTCAGGATTTGCTGGAATATACGGAATATTCCATCCGGGAAATCGCTGAGAGATGCGGCTATAACAATGTAGAGCACTTCTGCCGACAGTTTCGCCAGCACAACGGCTGCACGCCGGGACAATACCGCAAAAACGCTCTCAGGGATAAAACAGAAAACCCTCCCACCCATTATACTCTGGGTGGAAGGGAATTTATTGAGTCGGGGCAATAACCCCTGCTCATTATTTCATATCATTCGTCTATTCGCTGAATTTTTCTACGATTGTGCTGATGGCCTGGGCATTTTCCTGATTTGCTTTTCCTACGCTCTCAAGCTCCTCTGCCGTCTGATTGGTCTGCTCAATCTTATTGACGATTTCGCCCACACCGATTTCATTTTCCGATGAGGCAGTATGTATCACATCCATCTTCTCACGGATACTCATTACAGAATTTACAACACCGTTCGAAGTATCTTCTATCTCTCCGATAGCATCTCGAATCTCTACCACAGAAGTACTGTACTCATTTGCAATGTTTGCAAATTCCTTGAACTTATCGGATACATCCCCCTCCATGAATCCCATGATGTCATCGATGCATCCCTGTACATTCTGAATATTATCATTAATATCCTTACAAATATCCTGTATCTCCTTTGCCGTTGCGGAAGAGTTGGAAGCCAGGGTTCCGATTTCCTGTGCCACAACCGCAAATCCTCTTCCGTTTTCACCTGCTCTGGCGGCCTCAATGGAAGCATTCAGGGAGAGCAGGTTTGTCTGGTTCGCAATGTCGAGTATCTGCTTTGCCATGTCATTGATACGGGTAAGGGACTTCAGGTTCACCATGGCATCTTCCACATGCTTTCGGTTCTTTTCGATTCTCTCTCCGGTTCCGGTCAGTGTGGTATCCGCCATTTCACGCATACTCTGCGCCGTCTCCAGCAGATTTTCACTCTTCCGGTCACCTGCCTTCACCTTTTCCTCCACCTTCTCAACCAGCTCGGATATGGTCAGAATCTCATTTACCACCTGCTCAATGGCGCTGTTTGTTGTTGCGATGCTGGCAGCAAGCTCTTCCGTCGTCGCTGAGTTATCTCCCATTCCTTCAATCAGCATATGTGATGCATGGTTCATTTTATCTGTGGAATCATTCAGGGTTGCAGTACACTCACGCAAAGTGGATACAATCTTCCGGAAGGTTTCATACAGGGAATCCATGGCGGTGGCAATCTGACCTGCTTCGCTTCCGGCTCCGATATACTTTTTCAATTCTTCCGGTGCTTCCAGTTCCAGCTTTTGAAGTCTGACTACTGCTTTCTCCACCACCTTCAGAGGTTTTACACAAAGGCTTACGGCAAGGTAGCAAAGGATGGGAATCACCGCATAAACACAAATACAAATCAAGCCAAAAGCATTTCTGCTGGCATCCGCTTTCGCAAAAATCTCATCCTTGCTGTCACTGACAACAACCGCCCAGTTTCGTTCCGGTATTGCCCTGTACATGGCAACGCTCTTTACGCCGTCTCCATCCACATACTCAAGACTTCCTGTGACTTCGGCAGAATTGCTGCGGATGGCATCTATCACGGAAAGCAACATTTCATCCTCAATGGGTGCCGCCATGAGTGACGCATCTTCATTGAAAATGTGCACTTCCTTCTCCGTGTTAATCATATAGTTCTTCGCATTTTCCATACCCTCAACATGCAGTCCTTCCAATACTGACTGCAGGGTTTCCGCCAGTTGAGCGCCTCCCGCAATACCGAGAATTGTGCTTCCGTCTTTGTCATAAACCGGTGCATAGAGAGACAGTACCATCCGCTTGGATGCAGGAGATATTATCATTCCCGTATTGTAAACATCACCGGCTGCCGTTATGGAGTTCTGCAGCTTTTCAAGGGATTCTCCCTCACGCATCACCATTCCCACCGCACTCGTGTTGGAATGCGCAATGACATGGGTGTTCCATTCCGATATGTAAATTCCTTCCCAGCCCTCAAGACCGGCAAAATAACTCTCCGTGTAATCCTGTGCTTTCTTTTGCAGCTCCGCATTGCCCGGATTCTTCAGGAATTCTGCCACCACCGGTGCCTTGCTGAAAGAAATCAGCAGCTTTTCTGCTGAATCCACATACTGTTCCACAATTTCCGACTTTGCTGCCAGCGAGGTTGACATATTTTCCATTGCAGATTCCTGCATGGACGTGCACATATTCCGGTTGGACACCAGGAACAGCAAAAGCAGACAGGCCGCCATCACCAGAGAAATTGTCACTGTAATTACCGTACTCATCTTTCTGTTCTTCATAAAATCTTTTCCTCCTTTGCCAGAGCATCTTCCACACTTTATATAAATTGTCACTCACGATTCAGATTGAGTTTATTCTTCCCATTTATGCCTCTCCCCAAAATATCCCAGGCGTCACCGGCCAGACCCTCTACCACGCTGCCGCCTGCCCAGGGCATCAGTGCAAACCAGGTGCTTGCCAGGCTGCCGTCCTCATAAGGCTGTACCACCAGTCCCTGACTGTAGCAGAACCGCTCGGACATCCAGCCCTTTTCCCCGTAGTCATACTCTCCGTCGTAGGTGTTAAAGGTCTGACATCCCCACAAAACCGTATCCATCATACGGTTTCTGACGTAAGAATCCTGTGTCTCCCTGACATAATACACCATCTCATCCACAATGGTACTCGACATGGGATGAATATGCGGATTCGCCGTGGAGGTGATGCTGCCGCCGCAGCTGGACCAGCCGACACGACTGAGCGGCGGAATCTGAATCGGTGAATTATAGCAGAATTTAAAGGAAAATTCATAATCCAGCGCTGCGTGCATATGCTTCAGATATTTTTCTTCTTTTGTCATTTGATGCAAATAACGCACCGCGCGGATATAAGCTAGAATACCCTCGGAATCCACCGCCTTATCCGTATCAAGCGGTGCCCCATAGCATACCACATGCCTGACATATCGCTCATAATAATGGGCTTCACTTTTACATAAGCCCTCCAGAAAAGAAGTATCCCCTGTCAACCACGCATAGTAAGCACCTGCTGCCAGGCACCACACGCCCCCGAAAGCATCATACTCCAGTCCAGCTCCTGTCTTTTCCGAAAAAATACAGGGATATTCATACTCCGAATTCTTCTCCTGCTCCACCTTTGCCAGAACCGGTCTGACAAAACTAAGCCACTCCTTATGTTCACAGCTCGCCCTTTCTTTTTCAAACTGATAAGCCTTCAATATATAATACATTGCCTGCCCCGTCAGATAGGCACTGTGTCCCGGTGTATGCATCCCGTCAAACCACCAGCCGCGAATACTCCACTTTCCGTCAGACACCGCGTCATAGGGCAGCTTCGAAAACGGATTCCAACAATTTGCCAGTATATTTTCAATACAGGCAAGCGCCTGCCTGCGCATTTTTTCATGTCCCAGACGGATTCCCGCCATCAGCATGGGAACCGCCACGGAAAGCCCGTTCGTCCAGGTAAGGGAACCCAGTTTATTATAAGTATAACTTCCGTCCGCCTGTTGAAAGACAAAACCGGAATACATTTTTTCCTCTTCCAGCCATGCACATCTGCTGATTGCACCGGCTATTTCCGCCACACTCTCTTTCAGGCTGCACCCTTTACGGGGCTTCTGATGGTACTGTGCGTAAACCTGACGGATTGCTTCATGGATTCCCGTTTCATCCTGTGCCGGATAAGAAAAAACATTTACGGTAAACTCCACCGCTTCACCTGCCTCCAACCGGAAGCAGTTATCCCCCATTTCATCCCTATCCTTTACCTGATGGGACTGAATAAAGAGCCAGGGAGCATTTTCATAACCAAGTGTATAGCCAACGCTGCAGGTACCGTCCTTTTCTTTACTTCTCAGACTGCAGGTATAACCGGCGTACTGACAGAACTCTGCCTCTTCCGTTTCCTTTTCCCAGACCTTCTTTTTTCCGTCTTTTACAATCCAATAGGATCCGACGGAAAGCCCCGTCACTCTGCCGCAGTCAAAAAAAAGTGCCACCGGAGCAGAAAGCCGGTCACCCCGCACCATCCACCAGGAGGAAGACGGTCTCTGCAGCCCTCCTTCCCGCATGCGTGGATATTCACAGGGAACATTCTGCGGGCAGTCCCCTCTGTTCGATCCGTACATAAAACCCGGCAGGAAAAAGGCCGGATTCCTTTTTTCCGCCAGCAGTTCTGTCAAAATCACACCTTCCCAAGGTTGCTCTGCCTGATTCTGAATTCTGATTTTTACCTTGTAGGGCGACTGCGGATTCCCTTCTCCGCCTGTTTGCTCCCACTCCGCACATAAATTCTGTTTCTCCAAAGACAGATAATCCTCATCGTCCTGTTCTTTGCTTCTGGCAGAAAACATAAATTTCATATTATTTATCTCCTGTTATCCAGGTACCGTGCGCGGGCACATTCTATTTTCATAGTACCTGCCGCCACGTTCCCTGCAATGATATTTCCTTTTAACATATTGATAAATTATCTTCTCCGATTGATATATCCTGCAGCAAAATTGATTTTTTATATGTCGTCCTCAGGTTTATTTATACGTACCATAAGTCCCTTCCGTGGAAAGCGTCACCTCCTTCACATTGGTCTTCTTTTTTGAGGTTGCCCGCTTTTTGTTCAGCTCTGCCAGGAAAAGATCCTCATCCAGAGGGATTGTCACCTCACGTCCCAGCCAGCTTGACAAATGAATCGCATTGGAAAGGGTCAGCCCTCTGATACCCTCTGTTCCTTCAGCCACCAGGGGAGTGCCGAATAAAATGCGATTGACAAATGCCTGCATTACGCCCTGATGGTCAGGATTCTTTCCGTCCAGTTCCGGGTCGAAGCTTTCTCCCTTCGGCATGGCAAAGCCCTCCGTGGCAGAGAACATGAATTCTCTTTCATCCTCCATCCGATAGCAGCTTAAAACGCCCTTTTCACACACAAGCCTGCCCTTTGTCAAATCGATTTCAAACCGGTTGGTTCCCGGTGCCTCTCCCGTGGAGGTCACGAAAACACCTGTCGCACCGTTCGGATATTCCAGATACGCCGTCACATCATCTTCTACTTCAATATCATGCCATTTCCCCTCATGACAATATGCCCTTACCTTTTCCGGCATACCGCAAATCCATTGTAAAAGGTCAAGCTGATGAGGGCACTGGTTGAGCAGAACGCCGCCGCCTTCTCCGTCCCAGGTTCCTCTCCAGTCTCCGGAATTATAATAGTACTGCGTACGGTACCAATCTGTGATAATCCAGTTGACCCGCTTGATTTCTCCCAGCTCCCCGCTTTGTACCAGCTCATGCATTCTGCGATAAGGTCGGCAAGAATAATTTGCCGCAAGCAGTAATGATAACACTATTTTCTTATTAGATTACCTATATTATATCGTGCATGAGGTCGGATGTCGATGGTTTTTTGACCATTATTTACTCTATTTTACTCATATACTCTTATATATAGAAAGATGAAAGTTACTACTCCTATCTTTACTATGCCAACCATACTAATATACCGATAACCTGAAAGT
>SAMEA3663297__coassemble_200_pt1 | contig 39901 bp, 30 predicted proteins | sample SAMEA3663297__metabat2_low_PE_020 | metagenome-assembled genome bin SAMEA3663297 (sample SAMEA3663297) | pig gut metagenome | biome: pig gut; feature: pig-associated habitat; material: faeces | place: China | collected 2013 | reverse complement strand
GGGGATTACATTTCCAGATCCAATATCCCCAGGATAAGCTTGTCAGAGTGGTGTCGGGAGAAGTGTTTGATGTGGCTGTGGACTTAAGACCGGGTTCTTCAACCTATGGAAAGTGGTATGGAGTCATCCTTTCGGCAGAAAATAAAAAGCAGTTTTTTATTCCCAAAAACTTCGCCCACGGCTTTCTGGTTTTGTCAGATTACGCCGAATTCGCTTATAAGTGCACTGATTTCTACCATCCGAATGATGAGGGCGGTTTAAAATTTGATGATCCTGAAATCGGTGTGGAATGGCCGATTGCCCCCGGAACAGAACTGATCATGTCTGAAAAGGATCAGAAGTGGGGCGGCATCAGAGAGTATACGGAAAGCAGAAAGAATGGATTGTTTGTATGAAGAATAACAAAAAGAGAGAAAAATCGCAGAAGATAAGGCTGCCGAAGCCTGTCGGGATTGGGATTTTTTATGCAGTATGTCTGATCGTGGCTATCATAGTGCTGACCCACAATAATCCTCTGGCTCCGGATCAGGATACGGAAAATCTAAAGAAATTTTGCGCCTGTGCATTACTTCTGCTGGCATGCATTATCTTCGGAGTCTATTATGACCGGCTTCTGATTTTGCCGAAGGAATTGATTCAGAGCAGAGAGCTGATCTGGAAGCTTTCTAAAAATGATTTCAAGAAAAGGTATGCAGGCTCCTACCTGGGATTTGTGTGGGCACTGGTGCAGCCGGTGGTTACAGTGGTCATGTACTATATTGTATTTGACAAGGTATTTCAGACAAGAAGCCAGCTTGTGGCAAGCGGCGTGGAGGTCCCTTACGTCCTACATCTGACAGCGGGGCTTGTGCCGTGGTTCTTTTTTTCGGAAGCGATCACAAACGGAACCAATGCTCTTTTGGAATACAGCTATCTTGTTAAAAAGGTAGTATTTAATATCAGTATTTTACCGATCATCAAGCTGATCGCAGCCACGTTTATCCATGTGTTTTTCGTAGCGGTGCTGTTGGTTGTGGCGGCCTTTTATGGCTATTATCCTACGATCTATACGATTCAGGTGGTGTACTACAGCTTTTGCCTTTTCATGCTGGTGCTTGCTATGAGCTACTGTACCTGTGCTATTGTAGTTTTCTTTAAGGACCTGGCGCAGATTATTAATATCGCATTACAGGTGGGAATGTGGGCAACACCCATTTTATGGAACATTAATATGCTGAGTGATCCCAAGATCATTACCTTATTTAAGCTGAATCCGTTGGTATATATCGTAAACGGATATCGCAATGCAATTTATGGAAATGAGTGGTTCTTTGAACACTTTTATTCCTCCACATATTTTTGGATTTTTACAGTAACCCTTTTCTGCATCGGCTCTCTGATTTTTAAGAGGCTGAAGGTGCATTTTGCAGATGTGCTTTAAGGACAGAAGAGTTTTGGCGGGAGACGCATTGAATGGAAGAAAGAAAGATTGCCATACAGGCAGAGAGTGTGGAAAAAGCTTACAAGCTTTATGACAAGCCTTCAGACAGACTGAAGGAAGCACTTGGCTTAAGCCGCAAAAAAAGATATAAAGAGCATTATGCTTTAAAAGGTGTGGATCTGACCGTATACCAGGGGGAGACCGTAGGAATCATCGGGACCAATGGCTCCGGGAAGTCCACTATTTTGAAAATTATTACCGGTGTGCTGAATCCGACCGGAGGCTCTGTCTCGGTTAACGGAAGGATTTCCGCATTGTTGGAGCTTGGAGCAGGCTTCAATATGGAGTATAACGGAATTGAAAATATTTATTTAAACGGCACGATGATGGGCTTTTCCAAAAAGGAAATCGATGCAAAGATGGATGATATCTTAAGCTTTGCGGATATCGGAGAATATGTCAATCAGCCGGTTAAGACCTATTCAAGCGGCATGTTTGTGCGGCTTGCTTTTGCTGTTGCAATCAATATCGAGCCGGAAATTCTGATCGTGGATGAAGCGTTGTCTGTTGGGGACGTTTTCTTCCAGGCCAAATGCTACCACAAATTTGAAGAATTCAAGGAATTGGGGAAAACCATTCTTTTTGTGAGTCATGACTTGAGTAGCATCAGCAAATACTGTGACAGAGTGGTTCTGTTAAATCAGGGCATCAAGCTGGGAGAGGGATCTCCCAAAGAGATGATCGATGCCTACAAGCAGGTTCTGGTAGGGCAGTATCCGCTACCGGAAGAACAGGAAATCGGTGCTTTTTCTGAAACAGATCCCGAAGCAGAAATATTAAATCCTGATTTACTGGAATATGGAACCAAAGAAGCTTGTATTGAATCGTACTATATTGAGGATGATGCGGGCCGGCACAGCAGCTCGATTATCAAGGGAAGTGAATGCAGTATACACATGACAGTGCGTTTTGAGAAGACGATACAGGCACCTATCTTTGCATTTACCATTAAAAATATTAAGGGTGTAGAGATATCCGGGACCAATACCATGATAGAGAAGGCGTTTCTCGAACCGGTGGAAGCGGGGAGCGTTAAGCATATTACCTTCCGGCAGAAGCTGGATCTGCAGGGGGGAGAATATCTGCTTTCCCTTGGCGTGACAGGATACGAGAATGAAGATTTTAAGGTTTATCACAGACTGTATGATGTGATGAATATTACGGTCATATCAGATAAAAACACAGTAGGCTATTATGATATGAACTCTGCTGTCAGTGTGACAGACGAACCGATAGGATAGAGAGGACAAAAAATGAGTGAAGCGGTGAAGAGACCACAGACCATTCATCTGACGCAGGAAGAGCTGATTTCCAAGCTGCCGGAGAAAATAGGAAAGGTTACTCTGGACTACCGGTGTTATCCGGGTGAGGATTTATACAGCGATGGTGCGGTGGAAGAAGAAATACTGGATATCGTCAAGGAACGTTCCAGGGTAGAGTATCCATCTATCATTGAGGAGCGCAAAAGCTGGCCGATTCTCTATCATCTGTCTCCGCTTCGTGGGAATATCGTTGACTGGCTTCCCATTAAGCCTACCGATAAGATACTGGAGATCGGTTCGGGCTGTGGCGCTATTACGGAAAAATTATCCGATAAGGCAGGAAAAGTTACCTGTATAGAGCTTTCGGCAAGAAGAAGCCAGATCAATGCCTACAGAAATCAGGATAAGGATAATATTGAAATTCATGTGGGAAATTTCAGCGATATCGAGCCGACCCTGGAGGAGGATTATGACTTCGCATGTATGATCGGTGTGTTTGAATATGGTCAATCCTATATTCATACCGAGGCGCCTTATGAGGATTTCTTAAGGATCATGCAGAAGCATGTTAAAAATAACGGTAGTATTGTAATTGCGATAGAGAACAAATTCGGGTTGAAATATTGGGCCGGCTGTAAGGAAGACCACACAGGAGCTTATTTTGACGGATTGGAGGGATACCCTGAGGGAGGAAGTGCGAGAACCTTTACCCGAACAGGACTGGAAAGGATTTTCCGGAATTGTGGAATTACTGATTATTCTTTTTATTATCCCTATCCGGACTATAAATTTCCGACAACGATCTATTCAGACAGAAGGCTTCCAAATTCCGGAGAATTAACAGATAACATGCGTAATTTTGACAGAGACCGGATGGTTCTCTTCAATGAAAAATATGTGTTTGACGGAATCATTCAGGACCAGTTATTTGATCTTTTTTCCAATTCTTATCTTGCGGTGATCGGAAATCAGCCGCAGATCAGCTATGTAAAGTATTCCAATGACAGAGCTGTGGAATATGAGTTGCGGACGGAAATCTTAGATACGCCGGATGGAAAGGTCGCCAGAAAGGTGGCTTTAAACGAGAGTGCCAGAGAGCATATCCGCAGGCTGGCACATTTTTACGAGCTACTAAAGGAACGTTATCAGGGAAGCGGTCTTTCGGTGAATTCCTGCAGGCTTTCGGAGGACGGTGGTTATGCGGAGTTCCCTTATGAGGAAGGAACCACGCTGGAGGAGCTTCTGGATCAGTGCCTCAACGATGGAAAAATGGAAGAATTCTACAGGCTTTTTGACAGATATTGTGAACTGATCTCTTATGGGCAGGAAATGGATGTTTCGGATTATGATCTCATTTTTGCAAATATTCTGGTGGATGGAGATAAATGGACGATCATTGATTATGAATGGACCGTAGAAAAAAGAATCCCGTTTGAAGAGATTGCATTCAGAGCGGTTTACTGTTATGTTCTGGAAGAAGAAAAAAGAAATAAAATAAATCTTGATTTGATTTTGAACAAGCTTGGCATCAGCCAGCAAGGAGCAGAGGAATACCAGAAGAAAGAAAAGGAATTTCAAAAGCAGGTGACCGGTAAAAGGATGTCTATGGGGGAGATCAGGGCTGCCATGGGAACCTATGCGGTAGATTCCAAAGTGCTGATGGAACATCATTTGCAGAAGATACTGGATCAACGGATCCAGGTGTATTTTGACAGAGGAAACGGATTCTGTGAAGAGGATTCAACCTATCTGCCGGATATCTATGTAGATGAGAATCATATTGAAACGGAGATCTCTCTGGACGGAAATGTCAGAAATCTGCGAATTGACCCTGCAGACAGAAGCTGTGTGGTAAAAATTGGGGAATTGGTGCTGAATGGCAATGGAATCCCCCTTCAGAAGCGATATCTGGAAACCAATGGAAAAACAATAAAGAGCGGCTGCTACGTTTTTGAGACAAGTGATCCCAATATTGTAATTAAGGTGTCGGAGCTTCCTATGGCGGGAGAGAATACACTCACTGTGAAAATGGAAGTTTCACCGATTTCGACAGAGCTTGCGCAGGATGTGGCCGGTGCGGTTAAGAAGTGGTTTTAAATAGGACAATGTAGAGTGAGGGAAATCCTGTGGCAGGTCTGAAGCAGTGTGTGAAACAGATTTTAGTGAACAAACAGCATAGGGCATATGATAGAGAAGTAAAGGCCAGAAATCTAAGCTATGACAGGTGGATCAGGGAAAAAGAAGATAAGCTTGGAATTGAGGAGTCGATTTCAGAACAGAATGCAAGAAGTCTGACAAATGATTTTTTGACAACTGTTTTTGAAGGAAAGTACAAGAAAAATGAAGGAAATAATTCGGATTTTGACGATTTTTGCCGAAAATTTGAAATTGAGCAAAGAAATTTCACTGTTGTGAGCCCCGAATTGTTCTCTTTACCGGTGAATATCCGATTTTGGAAGAATTTAAATACGGACGTTATTCTAATGCCGTTTTATTATGGAAATATCAGCAGAATTGCACTCAAATTTATCTGCCGTGAGTTTAAAAACAACAAAAATTTAATCCTGATTTACGGGGATGAAGACGTTGTAAAAAAGGATGAGAATCAGAGGATGGTACGAACAGAGCCTTGGCTAAAACCGGACTGGTCTCCTGATCGGTTTTTATCCTCTTTTTATTTCGGGGGTCTGATTGCTGTCAGGACAGAGGCCTTTCAGGAAGCATTGGGTTACTGTGAAAGAGAGGAAGTCCCGGAAGCGGAAACTGATGCCAGGTCTTTCTGCTATCGAATTCTGTTTGAGATGATCAGGCTTCATAATGGTTTCTCCAAAGGGCACAAGGAGGACGGTGTGCCTGTCTGTCATGTCAGACAGATCCTGTTTCACAGCATGGAAATCGGTTATGAGCAGATCAAGGATTTAAGACTTTTGCTGGCAGAGGAAAAACGGAAAGAAGAGATTTATAAGGATGTGGCGGAGGCACAAAAGGAGGACGAAGGGGTGCTCCTTTCTGTCATCATCCCATCCAAAGATAACCCGGAAGTACTCCTTTCCTGTATTCATTCGATTCTCGCAAGAACCCGAACAGCGTATCGTTACGAAATCCTTGTTGTGGATAATGGAAGCAGCGAGGAAAACAAAAGAGCGATTATGGAGAAGCTTTCTGCGCTTCCGGAGACTGCAGGAATGAAAGGATGCAGATATCTCTATCAGCCAATGCCTTTCAATTTTTCGAAAATGTGTAATCTCGGAGCAAAAGAGGCCGGAGGAAATCTTTTGCTTTTCCTGAATGATGATATGGAGGTCATTCAGCCGGATTGGATGAGCCTTATGCTTGAAAAGGCACGTCTGCCCTATGTGGGCGGTGTGGGGGCAAAGCTTCTCTATCCGGATTCTGAGGTGATTCAGCACGCGGGAATTACGAATCTCCGCGTGGGACCGGCTCATAAGCTGCAATTTCTGGATGACGGGAAGGTTCATTATTATGGAATGAACAGAGGAGTCCATAATATGCTGGGAGCCACGGGTGCCTGCCTGATGATGCGCCGGGAGGTGTTTGAGGAGGCGGGAGGTTTCCGGGAAGAACTTGCGGTTGCATTTAACGATGTAGATCTTTGCTACACCATATACGAGAATGGTTACTATAATGTGGTAAGAAATGATGTTGTACTGTATCATCATGAATCTCTGAGCAGGGGAAAGGACGGCGAATCTGAGGAGAAGCAGCTCCGTCTTCTCCGGGAAAAGGATATTCTCTATGAAAGACACCAGGAGCTTTACGGGAAGGATCCCTTCTACCATCCTTACCTGACTATGGATATGCTGGAGTCGGAGTATTCTCCGGCGTACCGCTATGAAGTGACGATCGACATGCCCTGGGCAGAGGCGTCACTCTGCACGAAAGAGGTACTGAGTGCCCGAGAGGACCGATGTCTTGTGGTCGGTATGGAATGCGCCATGGATTTGTACAAGTGGCAGTATGGAGTATCTCCGGATAAGGGGGAAGTGAAGATCAGCTCCGATGAAATGGGTTACTATTTCCAAGGATATTCTTTTGTGATCGGAGCGGATAACGCATGTTATAAAAAGACACTTCTGCTGAAAAATAAGGAGTGTGGAGAGGTTTGGGGTATTGCCCTGGAACGCCGATATAGGCAGGATATCAAGGAAAACCTAAAGGATCAATTAAATGTAGATTTAACTGGTTACGCAGCGAAATTGAGAAAGAAAATCTTATCACCCGGAGTCTATCAGTTTGGTATGCTGGCGGTAGACCAATGCTCCAGGCAGAAGCTGGTGAACTGGAGCAACTGGGTACTGGAGGTTGACACAGATGAGTGAATCACAGAACAAAATGCAGAATCAGATACAGGCAGAGCCTCAGAATGAGCTTGCCTTTTATAAGGATGCTTACGAAAAGGAGCATTTGCGGAATGCAGATCTTGCCGGACGAGTTGCGGATCTGGAGGCGAAATGTGATGACCTTGATTTTAAGCTGAACAGAATTAAAAATAATCCGCTATGGAAAGCATCAGCACCGCTCCGCCGGGGAATGCATTTTATCCTGCGTCAGAAGACGAGACTGAAAAATTGCGGAAATCTACGGGGGATTATAGCAAAAATAAAATATAAAAAAATTGAGCGGGAGGCAATGACAAATTACGGAACCCGAAGCTTTCCCACACCGGAGGAGGCACAGGCGCAGCGCGCGGAGCATTTTGACAGAATGGTAAAGATCAGTATTCTGGTTCCTCTTTGGAATACACCGGAAGATTTCCTTCGGGAAATGATAGAATCCGTAACCGCACAAACCTATGAGAATTGGGAACTTTGTCTTGCGGACGGGTCGGATGACGCACACGAAAATGTGGCGGTTATTGTCCGGGAATATCAGGAGAAGGATGGAAGAGGCAGGATCCTTTATAAAAAACTGGAAAAGAATGAGGGCATTGCAGGAAATACCAATCAGTGCCTTGCAATGGCGACGGGAGAATATATCGGCCTGTTTGATCATGATGACATCCTGCATCCCAGTGTACTCTATGAATATGTGAAGGTGATCAATGATAAGCAGGCAGATTACATATACTGTGACGAGACAACCTTTAAGAGCGGGGATATCAACAAGATGTTGACCATGCATTTTAAGCCCGATTTTGCTATTGACAATCTGCGGGCCAATAACTATATCTGCCATTTCAGCGTGTTTGCAAGGGAACTTCTGGACGGGACGGAGCTGTTTCGCTCCCAATTTGATGGCAGTCAGGATCATGATATGATCCTCCGCCTTACCGATCGGGCGAAAAATGTGGTTCATGTGCCCAAGCTTCTTTATTACTGGAGAAGCCATCCCGGCAGTGTGGCGTCTGATATCAATGCAAAGCCTTATGCCATCCAGTCAGCAAAGAATGCGGTGGCTGACCATTTGCGCAGGCATGGATTTGACCATTTTCAGATTACTTCCACCAGAGCCTTTGAGACTATTTTTAAAATCCGGTATCAGATTCTGGGAAGCCCGCTGATTTCGATCGTGATTGCAAATAAAGACCATGTGGCTGATCTTCAGCGTTGCATTACCTCCATATTGGAAAAGTCCACCTACGAGAACTATGAGATCATTATCGTGGAGAACAACAGTGAGGAAAAGCAGACCTTCGATTATTATGAAGAATTGAAGGAGAATAATAGGATAACAGTAGTTACCTATGAAGGCGCTTTTAACTACTCTGCCGTGAATAATCTCGGTGTAAAGCATGCAAGAGGCGAATATATACTGCTTCTCAATAATGATACGCAGGTCATTACCGTTAATTGGATGGAAGAGCTTTTGATGTATGCCCAGCGCGAGGATGTGGGTGCCGTGGGGGGGAAGCTTTATTATGCAGACAAGACGATTCAGCATGCGGGGGTCGTTCTGGGGCTTGGTGCCCATAGGACTGCAGGGCACAGCCATTACAAGCAGCACAGAGAAAATCTGGGATATATGGGCAGACTGTGTTATGCTCAGGACGTTTCGGCAGTGACGGGAGCCTGCCTCCTGGTGAAGAAGTCACTTTTTGAGGAAGTGGGAGGACTGGAGGAAGACTTTGCCATCTCTTTAAATGATGTGGATTTTTGCCTGAAACTTCGGGAAAAAGGTTACCTGAATGTATTCACTCCCTTTGCGGAGCTGTATCATTTTGAATCCATCTCCAGAGGCCTTGATGACCAGGGACAGAAGGCACAACGGTATGACAGAGAGTCGCAACAGTTCCGGGAAAAGTGGAAGAAAGTGCTGGAAGTCGGAGATCCTTACTACAATCCGAACTTTTCGCTCGATCGCAGTGACTTTGCTTTGAAAACATGAGCAACTTGTGGTAGAATAAAAAAGCATGATGAATTTAAAATAAGTGAGACAAAACAGAACCAGGAGGGAAAAGAATGAGCTACAAAGAGCAGTATCAATTTTGGCTTGAAGATGCTTACTTTGACGAGAAGACCAAGGAGGAGCTCAGGGGCATCGCTGACAATGAAAAGGAAATTGAAGATCGTTTCTATAAAGAACTTGAATTCGGTACCGGCGGACTTCGGGGTGTGATCGGTGCCGGCACCAATCGTATGAACATCTACACGGTCAGAAAGGCAACCCAGGGACTTGCAAATTATATCATCAGTCAGGGAGGAAAGGACAGAGGGGTGGCAATCGCCTATGACTCCAGAAGAATGTCTCCCGAATTTGCAGATGAAGCGGCGCTGTGCCTTTCGGCAAATGGCATTAAAGCGTATGTGTTTGATGCACTGCGCCCTACACCGGAGCTTTCCTTTGCACTTCGTAAGCTGAACTGTATTTCCGGCATTGTGATCACAGCAAGCCATAACCCTCCGGAGTATAACGGTTATAAAGCATATTGGGAGGACGGCGCCCAGGTGACCGCACCCAGGGATAAGGAAATTATCACAGAGGTAAAGAAGGTTACCGATTATCATGCCGTGAAGACGATGGATAAGGCGGAAGCGATGAAGGCAGGTCTCTATCAGGTGATCGGCAAGGAAATCGACGATGCTTATATGGAAGAACTGAAAAAGCAGATCATTCATCCGGAAATCATCAAGGAGGTTGCGGATGATATCAGAATCGTATATTCACCCTTCCACGGAACCGGTAATGTGCCGGTGAGAAGAATCCTTTCCGAGCTTGGTTTTAAGCACGTGTATGTAGTTCCCGAACAGGAACTTCCCGATCCTGATTTTACAACGCTGGAATATCCCAATCCGGAGGATCCGAAAGCATTTACGCTTGCCCTTAAACTGGCGAAAGAGAAAAATGCAGATATTGTCCTGGCTACAGACCCGGATGCGGACAGACTGGGTATCTATGCATTGGATACCAAGACCGGTGAATATGTTCCTTTTACGGGAAATATGTCCGGTATGCTGATCGCAGAATATATTTTGAGGGAAAGAACGGCAACAGGAACCATGCCTGCAGATCCGGCACTGGTTACAACAATCGTAACCACCAATATGGCAAAGGCAATCGCAGAGGATTATCATGTAAAATTCATTGAGGTTTTAACAGGATTTAAATATATCGGTGAGCAGATCAAGTTCTTTGAGCAGAGCGGCTCCAATCATTATGTGTTTGGTTTGGAGGAGAGCTATGGCTGTCTTGCAGGAACCCATGCGAGAGATAAGGACGCGGTCGTTGCGGTCATGTGTCTGTGTGAGGTTGCTGCATGGTGTAAGAAGAATGGCATTACCGTATGGGATCAGATGCTGAAGCTCTATGAGAAATATGGCTATTTTAAGGAGACACAGTATGCGATCACTCTGAAGGGAATTGACGGCTCCAAGCAGATTGCAGAAATGATGGATAAGCTTCGCAGCAATCCACCTAAGAGCTTTGGAGAACTGAAGGTAAAGGAACTGCGTGATTACGACAGGAACGTTACAAAAAATATGGAAACAGGCGAGGAAGGTCCCACAGGACTTCCAAAATCCAATGTTCTTTACTTTGATCTGACCAATGACTCCTGGTGCTGTGCAAGACCATCAGGAACAGAACCCAAGATCAAGTTCTATATGGGTGTTAAGGGAACCAGCCTTGAGGATGCGCAGGCAAAGGTGGAGAGACTCACAGAGGATCTGAAGGCATATCTCTAAGAACAGATGGATATGACCGGAATACCTGAAAAATAAGAAAATCGCCCTGGATGACAGGGCGTTTTTCATCTTCATGGAATAGGACTCTTAAGTGAACGGGGAATGAAGACTATGAGCAGAATTTTGAAGGCCAGCAATATCAAAAAAACACTTCGCTATCTAAAGAAAAACGGAATAAGAGCGGCCTTTTATGCGGCAAAGGAGAGAATGGAGCGAGAAAGGGAAGATACCTATGACTACGTGCCGGTGGAGGAAGCAGTTCTCGAGAGACAGAGACAAGAAGCTGATAGTTTTTCCGTGCGCTTCAGTATTCTTGTGCCCCTATATGAGACGAAGGAAAGTTATCTTCGGGAAATGATCGATTCTGTTCTGCGACAGACCTATGGTAATTTTGAACTGATTCTGGCAGATGCCAGTAAAAGCGATGACGTTTCACAGATTGTAAACACTTATTCCGATCAGCGTATTCTGTATAAAAGATTAAATCAGAATACAGGAATTGCGGCTAATACCAATCAGGCACTGATGTATGCAACAGGCGACTATGCGGCGCTGCTGGATCATGATGATGTGCTGACGCCTGATGCTCTCTATGAGATGGCAACGGAGATTGAAAGACAGAAAAAAGAAGATATTCAATTACAGATGTTATATTCTGATGAGGATAAGCTGGATGAGAGAGAAAAGAAATATTTTGATTGGAATCAAAAACCAGAATTTAATCTTGATTTAATATTATCCAATAATTATATTTGTCACTTCCTGGTTATGAAGCGGCAGCTGATGCAGGAGCTGGGCTTTCGCAGCGTATGTGACGGGGCACAGGACTATGATCTGGTTTTGCGGGCTATCAATTTCCTGCTGGGAAAAGATAAAAGTCAAACCATCAAATCAGAGCTCCCCATAGCGCATATACCGAAGGTGCTTTACCACTGGAGATGTCATCAGGAATCCACGGCAGAAAATCCTGCCAGCAAGCAATATGCCTATGATGCAGGGAAACGGGCAATTGAGGATTTCCTGCGCAGCAGGGAGTGGAAGGGAACCGTACGGCATACCATGCATCTTGGCTTTTACCGAGTGGAATACCAGCCGGATCTTCTCAGCAACAGACCGGATACTGCTGTTGTGGGTGGAAAACTGATCAATAAGAAGAATAAAATAACGGGCGGTATATATAATCAGGATGGGGTATGCCCTTATCTGGGATTACATAGGGCTTACAGTGGATATCTGCACAGGGCATCTCTAATGCAGGAGGCAGAGATTGTGGACGTAAGATGTATGAAGGCTTCCCCTGAGGCGGCCGAGATTTTGGAGGAAATGCTGGGACTTCCTTATCTGGGAAACCGAAAAAACGGCCGATTTGACTGGCAGGGAAGCATAAGGGAATCAACTGATTATGTGGAACTGAGCAGGGAATTCTGTGAGAAGGTAAGACAGCGTGGCTGGAGAATTGTCTGGGATCCGGAAATGGTAGAAAAGATAAATTAAATGAGGATTTAGCTGATGCAGAGAACAACCGTAGTGATACCGAATTACAATGGGATGCAATATATTGACGCCTGTCTGAAGTCGCTTCAGAAGAGCACCGTTCCGCTAAAGATTATTCTTGTGGATAATGGCTCAACGGATGGGAGTCTGAATTGTGTGAGAGAGAATTATCCTGATGTCAGGATCATTGCATTTCCGGAAAACACAGGATTCAGCAAGGCAGTGAATGCGGGAATCCTGGCGGCAGACACGGAATTTGTGCTGCTTCTTAACAATGACACTGTTGTGGATGAAAGGATGGCAGAGTATCTGGAGAATGCCATGGAAGCAGATGAAGGGTGTTTTTCGGCAGCTGCAAGGATGTGCAGTCTTTCTGCACCGGAAAAGCTGGATGGTGCCGGCGACTTTTACTGTGCACTTGGATGGGCTTTTGCAAGAGGTAAGGACCAGCCGGCAGATCGCTATTTAAAGCCGGGAAGAGTTTTTTCGGCCTGCGCAGGGGCAGCAATCTATCGGAGAAGCCTTTTTTTAAAAATCGGATATTTTGACGAAAATCATTTTGCTTATCTGGAGGATATTGATATCGGGTATCGCGCCAATATTTATGGATATCCTAATCAATATGTTCCTCAGGCAGTGGTTTATCATGCGGGAAGCGCAGTCAGCGGTTCCAGGCATAATGAATTTAAGGTGAGACTCTCAGCAGCCAACAGTATTTATTTGATTTACAAAAATATGCCATTTTTACAGCTTGTGTTGAACCTCCCCTTTTTGCTGGCAGGGTATCTGGTTAAGAGCCTTTTCTTTCTCACAAAGGGGATGGGAAGGGCATATCTGGGTGGGCTTGCAAAGGGCTTTTGCCTTTCCGCTTCAGAGGCAGGCCGCCGGAATAAGGTTCCCTTCAGATGGAAAAACCTTCCTCATTATCTGTGGATTCAGGGACAATTATGGCTGAATCTGTTACGGCGTTTGGGAGGCTGAATTTTGAGTTGTGCTTTTTGTAATAATATTGTAAAATGTTTGCAAGAAGGTAGCAGGATATGATAAAGGACAACCAGAAACTTTTTAATAGATTGCATTTGCTGGTAGATGCCATTGTGGTGGCAATTTCCTACCTGCTTGCATGGTATATAAAGTTCTGCACTGTTTTTGCCGATACGGAACCCGGTGCAGGCGCTCTGGATATGGGAACTTATTTTAGTTTCCTTTATTTTGTTGTACCCGAATATATTATTCTGTATTACTTTTTCAACATGTATGCGCCTAAGCGTGCAACCAGGCGGAAATATGAGATCGGAGGAATCCTGAAAGCCAATACGGTCGGTATTGTGCTCTTTATCGTTGTCCTCTATATGATCAAGCAGCAGCATTTCTCCCGGTTCATGATGGGTGCTTTTTTTGTGATTAACATAGTTCTGACGACGATCTGCAGAACATTGATACGCAATACCCTTCTCTATTTTCGGAAAAAGGGCTACAACCTGAAATATATCCTGCTGATCGGCTATTCCAGGGCAGCGGAGGAATATATTACCAGAATCAATGCCAATCCTCAGTGGGGGTATGTGGTTCGTGGTATCCTGGATGACAGAATTCCCAGCGGTACCATGTACAAGGGTGTTAAGGTAGTAGGGAGAATTGAGAATATCCGCTATATTCTTCCGGAGAATAAATTGGATGAGATTGCCATTACCCTTGCATTGAAGGATTATGATCATCTGGAATCTATTGTAGATCTATGTGAAAAATCCGGCGTGCATACCAAGTTTATACCGGATTATAATTCTCTGGTTCCAAGCCATCCCTATACAGAGGATCTGATGGGACTTCCTGTGATCAATATCCGGTATGTTCCGCTCACGAATACCCTGAACTGGGTGGCAAAGCGTGCGGTGGATATCATAGGCTCCTCTCTGGGAATCGTGATATCTTCCCCAATCATGTTGATTGCGGCAATTGCGATCAAGTGTACCAGCAGTGGACCTGTGATCTTTAAGCAGGAGAGAGTAGGGCTTCATAACAGAACCTTTAAAATGTACAAATTCAGGACCATGGAGATGCAAAGACCCTCTGCCGAGGAGAAAGCATGGACGGTGAAGGACGATCCGAGAGTGACCGGAGTAGGCAGATTTTTACGGCGAACCAGCCTGGATGAACTGCCTCAGCTGTTTAATATTTTGGTGGGTGAGATGTCTCTGGTAGGACCAAGGCCTGAAAGACCTCAGTTTGTTGAAAAGTTTAAAGAAGAAATTCCGCGATATATGATCAAGCATCAGGTTAGACCCGGACTTACCGGATGGGCGCAGATCAACGGTTACCGGGGAGATACTTCTATCCGCAAGAGAGTAGAATATGATCTTTTTTATATTGAAAACTGGACGATGGCCCTGGATATTAAGATCATGTTTTTAACACTGTTTAAAGGTTTTATCAATAAGAATGCATATTAAGGAAGGGATTTACAAATCTTAAGGATACATTAAAAAAGCGCCGCAGGGCTTGCTTAAATATAGGTTTTATGAGACAATGATATCTTGTGAGAGATCACAGATGATAAAGCCCAGATAAAATATACGAATTTGTGAATAAGGGAGAGATTAATTATATGACAACAGAATCAAGAAAACCTGTAAAAAAGAAGAAACCGGTAAGGCCTGATGCAGAAAGACAGGCAAGCAGCACCGGTAAAAAGAAAAAGGTACCTGCATCGGCAAAAAAGAATTCCAAAAAGAAACGCACAAAGATCCTTCTGTTTATTGTGGAAATATTTGTATTGCTCCTCATGGTAGTTGTTCTTTACGGTGTGCTTAAGACAGAAAAAGTCGGCAAGGTAGAGATCCCCGAAGAGGATATCGTGATCAATCCCATTGTCGAACAAAAGGAAGAGACAACGATGAAGGGCTATCGTAACATTGCTCTTTTTGGTGTGGATTCAACAACCGGTGCACTGGATAAAAATACCAGAAGTGACAGTATCATGATTGCATCCATCAATCTGGATACCGGCGAGTGTAAGCTGGTCAGCGTTTACCGTGATACTTACCTGAACCTGAGCAATGACTCCTACAATAAATGTAATGCTGCTTACGCAAAGGGTGGACCCAAGCAGGCAATCAATATGCTGAACATGAATCTGGATATGAATATCACTGATTTTGTGACTGTTGGTTTTGCAGGACTGACGGATACCATTGATGCGCTGGGCGGTATTATGATCGATGTGGATTCGGAGGAACTCAAGCACATAAACAGTTATCAGATCTGTATGGCTGAGGATCTTAAGAGAAGCTACACTCCTGTTACCGATACGGGTTATCAGCTGCTTGACGGTCTGCAGGCAACAGCCTACTGTCGTATCCGTTATACGGCAGGAGATGATTTTAAGAGAGCAGAGCGCCAGAGAGAGGTTTTGATGGCTATTGCAGATAAGGCAAAGAGTGCATCTCCTGCAACCTTGAACACAATTGCAAACGATGTATTTAAAGAGGTCTATACTTCATTGGATATTTCTGAGATCCTGGAGTTACTTGGCGATATCGGCAAGTATGAAATCGTAGATCAGGGAGGCTTCCCGGAGGAGAGCATGAGAGCTACCGGAACCATCGGCTCCAAAGGAAGCTGCGTTGTACCGGTTAATCTGGAGCAGAATGTCGCATGGTTGCATGGCTTCCTGTTTAAGGATGAGGAATATACGCCATCTGATCAGGTTAAGGAATACAGTGAGAAGATTAAAGCTGACACCAGTGGATACATTAACTAAAGTGATAACAGAAATAAGAGTCCGCAAGCGGGCTCTTATTTTTACAATTTTCAGGTGGAGATAAAGCAATGCACAACAAAGTAGATGTCATTATCCCCGTCTATCGACCCACGCAAAGGTTCCTTAAGCTTCTTGAAATGCTGGATAAGCAGACGAGAAAAGCGGATAAAATTATTCTGATCAATACGGAACAGAAATACTTTGATGAGTTGACGGAAGGGAAAAATCTCATAGATCAGTATAGAAATCTGGTAATCAGACATATTACCAAGGAAGAGTTTGATCACGGAAGAACCCGTAATCTGGGGGTCAGTCTTTCGGACAGTCCTTTTTTTATTATGATGACAGATGATGCCCAGCCGGTAGATGAGCATCTGATCGAAAGGTTGCTTGCTCCGTTTGAACAGGAGCAGATCGGCATGAGCTATGCAAGGCAGCTACCGGCCCGAAATTGCGGGATCATAGAAGGTTTTACGCGATCCTTTAATTATCCGGATACCTCTGTGGTGAAATCTGCAAAGGAGCTACCGGAAAAGGGAATCAAAACCTTTTTTGCCTCCAATGTTTGTGCTGCATACCGAAAAAAGATTTTTCAGGATTTGGGCGGTTTCGTGGATCATACCATATTCAATGAAGATATGATCTATGCACGGAGAATGATTGACGCTGGCTACAAAATTGCATATGTGGCAGATGCCTGCATTGAGCATTCCCATAATTACAGTGGGGTGCAACAGTTCAAGAGAAATTTCGATCTGGGGGTATCTCACGCAATGTATCCGGAAATTTTTAGCGGCCTTTCGACGGAGTCGGAAGGAATTCGGCTGGTGAAGATGACCTGTGCCTACCTTGTGAGGAAACGAAAACCGCATCTCATCCTAAAGCTTGTCTGGCAGAGTGGCTGTAAATATGTCGGATATTTTCTGGGAAAACGTTACAGGAAGCTCCCGAAGCGGCTTGTGAGACAGTTTTCCATGAACAGAAGCTATTGGCAGTAAGAAGGGCGTACTTCAAAACGTAGGAACGATAACAGAAACATCATAAAGCCGTCACAAAAAGAACACAATTAGCAGATATACTTGGGTCATAACAAAGGAAAAAGGACAGAAAAGAGGTAATTGTCATGTATGAAAATAATTATCCAAATAATAATTATCATTATGAAACAGGAGGCAGCACAAGTGGTTCCTATCAGCCTCAGGGAGGACCGGGGAAGCCCGAAAAGGGAAATCATAAGGGTTTCGGTTTCTTTAAAAAGATTGTTGTGGGAATCTGCTGTGGCTTGTGCTTCGGTATTTTTGCAGGCTTGGGATTTCAGGCGGTCAATACAGCAGGTGAGCTGCTGAAGAATACAGCCCGGAAGCAGATTCAGGCAACCGACGAGGCAGAAGAGGAGCAGGTTACGGAAAAGGCTGAGAATGCAGAGGTGGCTGCAACCGAGGAGCCTGCAATTGCTACAACAGGGCAGACGGACACTACCGGGCAGGTTATTCAGACTAATCTATTGAATGTAAGTGATGTTGTGAAAGAGGTCATGCCGGCGGTTGTTTCCGTGAATAATAAATATGTGGAAAAGATGACCTTTTTCGGGCAGTCCTACAGCAGCGAGGCAAACAGCTGTGGCTCCGGCATTATTGTAGGACAGAATGACTCAGAGCTGCTTCTGGTCTCCAACCATCATGTGGTAGCATCCGCTGAGGAGCTTACGGTTCAATTTATTGATGGCTCTCAGGTACAGGCACAGATAAAGGGCACAGATGAAGAGAAGGATCTGGCTGTCATCGCAGTGCAGCTTTCCGATATCAGCGATGAGACAAAGGAGCAGATTGCTGTAGCAAAATTGGGAGATTCCAACGCCCTTACGGTAGGTGAGCCGGTTATTGCAATCGGTAATGCGCTGGGCTATGGTCAGTCTGTAACAACCGGTGTTGTCAGTGCACTCAACAGACCCATCGGAACGGCACAGGAAGTTAGTGCGCAGGAGAAGGAAGACGCAGAGATCAATACCTTTATTCAGACAGATGCTGCGATCAATCCCGGTAACTCCGGCGGTGCGTTGCTTAACATCAAGGGTGAAGTGATCGGAATCAATTCCAACAAGATCGGAGGATCTACCGTAGAGGGTATGGGCTATGCAATCCCGATCTCAGACGCTGAACCGATCATTGAAAATCTGATGACAAAAGAGACCAGATTGAAGGTAGATACTGAGGATAGAGGTTACCTGGGAATTACAGGGGTCGATGTGGTGGCTGAATATTCTGAAATTTACGGTATGCCTCAGGGCGTGTATGTTTCTTCCGTGATGGATGGAACAGGAGCTTCCAAGGCAGGACTCGTAAAGGGCGATATCATTACAGCGATTAACGGAGAAGAAGTGGATTCCATGTCAAAGCTGAAGGAGGAACTGTGTTATTATTCTGCAGGAACGACAGTGGAACTGACGATCATGCAGGGAAGTCCTATCGGTTATCAGGAAAAGAGTGTGAGTGTAACGCTGGGAGCACAGAGTAATACACAGTAACAGGCATTCTTTTGAGGGCAAAGTCATAGATTATTAGAAAGAACGGTAATCGATGGGTGGCCCGATGAAAAAAAATATGCAGGAACTGATCCGATACGGAATTTTGGCAACAGGATTTTTAGTGCTGTGCCTGCTGGCGGGATGCGGCAGGCACAGAGATCCCATGGAAAAAATAAAGGATTTGGAATTTACGGTACTGGCGGAGGAAAACATTCCGGAGGAATTAAGGACAGTTATAGAGGAAAAAAAGAGCTCTGCTTTTAAAGTGACCTATCAGGATAATGGTTTTTTATATATTTGCGTGGGATATGGACAGCAGGTAAGCGGGGGCTACAGTATTACAGTCAATGCCCTGTACCTTACGGATAATGCAATCTATGCAGATACAACGCTCCTGGGACCGGATCCGGCAGATCCGGCTACAGAAAAGAAGAAAGCTCCTTCCTGCCCTTATATTGTTTTAAAGACAGAGTTCATAGATAAGCCGGTAGTGTTTGAATAGAAAAAGTAACGCAGCCGGTGGTATGATACATAGATACCACCGGCTGCGTTTTTTGTGGAGTTTCAATGCAAAAGCTGTATAGCAAACTAAATTTTAAATTGATCGATAATTTCTTTTAGCTTTTCAACACATTCCTTGCTTTCATTAACCAGATCATAGCCCTCAGCGGTTTTTGTCACGGCATCACAGGACTTCTCAGCGATCAGGTTGACACCCTCTGCAGATTGGCTGATGGTTTCGTTGACATTGTCGATTGCCTCGGCAATTTCATTGATCATCTGGGCAAGTTCCGTTACCTGGGAATTGATTTCTGTCATAGAGGAAGCAAAGGCGTTTGCATCTTCCTCATACTTTTCACCTACCTCCTTGAGAGAGGCGTAATCGGATACAACAGTCTGCTCTAAGAAATCCATGATTGTCTTCAGGCAATCAGTCATGCTGGCAACCGCCTTATTAACTTCGGTGACAATTTCGTTGATGCCGTCCACCGTCTGGAAGGTCTGGTTTGCAAGGGAACCGATTTCTGTTGCAACAACGGCAAAGCCGCGTCCTGCTTCTCCTGCTCGGGCAGCTTCAATATTTGCATTTAAGGCAAGCAGATTGGTCTGGGAAGAGATATTTTTAATGTCTTCTGTAAGTTCATTGATTTTGGCAACTGCTTTGGACTGCTCAATGGCAATTTCACTTTTTTCACGCATAGTTTCATACATGGACAGCGCTTTGTCACTGGAGGTATTTGTTGTATCGCGCAGCTGTCTGGCGCGGATGAGAACATCCCTGGAGGCAGCCTGTCCGTCCGCAGATAAAGAGCGGATGGAATCGGCATCGCTCCGGATGGTATTCACGTTTCCGGAAATCATGGAAGTGCTTGCGGTGGTTTCCTGCATACCGGCTGCAAGCTGTTGTGTGGTGGCTGAATTATCCTCGGAGACAGCGTTATTTTCCTGCATGATCTGATCCAGCTTTCCGACATTATCAAGGATTGTGGATTCCACATTTTCCAAATGGTCTACGATCTCACGGAGGATGCCCCGCATTTCACTGACTGCCTTTGCCATGACGCCTGTTTCATCCTTGTGCTTGAGCAGACCTGCATTGCCGTTGGTCTTTCTAAAATCCAACTGGGAGGTCTGCTGTATGACTTCAGTGATCTTCCGGATCGGATTAGCAATATTGCTGCCGATGATGATACCGAGAATGATGCTGATGATCAGATACAAGATAAGTGCACCTAAGATCTTTGCGGACAGTGCATCTGCATTCGCATGGATCTCAGAATTAAGGGCTGTCAGTGCAAGGAACATTCCGTTGTCAAGCGGGTAGAATACCAGGGTTTTACTCTGCCCATCATAGGAATAGTGGAGCGCTTTACCGGCATTGGAAGAATCTAAAAGGGAAGCTTTTAAGGACTCCAGACTGCCGTTTCCAACAGCGGAAAGGTCAGTTCCGACATCCAGAGCAGGGTGGTTCATGATGCAGCCCTGTGAGTCGAACAGAAATGCATAGTCGGATTCAAAAATTCCGGTATCCGTAGCAATATCGGTGAGCATGGAAAAATCAATATCCATACCAATGATTCCTACTGAGGTGCCGTCCACATAAAGAGGAACCACATAGGAAATCATATAGACGTTGATATTCTCATTCAAATAGGGAGACATCCAGATAGGAGCTCCGTTTTCAACGGGAATGTAATACCAGCCTACATGAGCAAGATCAGTCTTTTCGTACATGCTGAAATCGGTAGGTGTAACGCTGGTAAAGGGCTCTGAGGTATTTGTCCTTGTCAGAAAAATACCGGAGGTTGGATCCGTATAATCCGGGTTGTAGCGTATGTAGGAACAGATGGCACCGGAGGTGTTTTCACTGAATTTTATAAAATCAGTCATGAGCTCGTTGGTGTATTGTGTCACATACGTGCTGTTCTTGAATTTGGAAAAATCAAGCCGGTCCAGGGCAATGCTGCTGAGTGTGTCCACAGATTGCTCAACCATTGCGATGAGAGAATTGATCTCTATACTTTTCGCTTCTACCGTTAAGGCGAGTGTCTGCTCCGCATCCTCGTTAGAGACTTTTCTGGAATTACTGATGCTCATGATTCCTACAAGGGACGAAGAAAGCAGGGAGCATAAAATAATGCTGATTGTAATTTTTAGTTTGATTGACTTCAAGTAAACCCCTCCTTGTATAAAGAATATATTCATAATTATATTATAAATTTGTCGAAAACTCAATTTTCATGTATAATAAGCGCGAAGAAAAACGAAATGATGCCAAAGGTGATATGTTTGGCGCGGAAATGAGGGAGCATGCTATTCATCAAAAACGGTACGCTGATTGATCCGGAGAGTGGGAGACTCTATCTGGCAGATCTGGAGATTTCAGAAGGAAAGATCAACAAAATATGCGAAAAGAAGGCATTCTGCCAGGAAGCAACACCCGGGGATGAGGTGATCGATGCCAAGGGGCTTATGATCGCTCCCGGACTTGCGGATACCCATGTCCACTTCAGAGACCCGGGCTTTACCTACAAGGAGGATATTCTGAGCGGAGGGGAGGCTGCAAAGAAAGGCGGATTTACGCAAATCGTACTGATGGCAAATACGAAGCCGCCTGTGGACAATCCGGAAATCCTTGCCTATGTTCTTGAGAAGGGGAAGAAGACAGGGATTCATATCCATTCCTGCGTGAATGTGACTGAAAAAATGGCGGGGAAAAAGCTTACCGATATGGAGCTTCTGGCGCGGGAAGGTGCAGCAGGATTCACCGATGACGGTATTCCCATTCTTGAGGAAGCCCTGGTAAGGGAAGCAATGGAGCGGGCAAAGAAGCTTGGAAAGCCTGTCAGTTTTCATGAGGAGGATCCAAGCCTTATTACCAATAACGGAATCCATGCAGGGAAGGCAGCGCAGTATTACGGTATCGGTGGTTCTCCCAGAGAAGCGGAAATCAGTCTGATCAGGCGGGATACGGCGCTTGCACTGGAAACCGGAGCGGAGGTCGTTATTCAGCACATCAGTACCAGGGAAGGAGTAGAGCTGGTCAGACAGGCAAAGGCAAGGGGGGCTCATATTCATGCGGAAGCAACGCCCCATCATTTTACTCTGACACAGGAGGCAGCCATTCAGAAGGGAACGCTGGCAAAGATGAATCCGCCTCTTCGGGAGGAAGCGGACAGAATGGCGATCATCCGGGGACTTGCAGATGGCACGATTGATATGATCGCAACGGATCACGCCCCTCACAGCGGGGAGGAAAAGGAAAAGCCGATCACGGAAGCTCCCAGCGGGATCATCGGTCTGGAAACCTCACTTTCGCTGGGAATCAGAGAATTGGTCAATAAGGGCTATTTGACACTGCCACAGTTGATCGAGAGAATGAGCACGGCGCCGTGCCGGTTGTATGGATTGGCAGGTGGTACCCTATGTGAGGGGGCACCGGCTGATCTGGTTCTTTTTGCTTTGGATGAGCAGTGGACTGTAAGGGAGTTTGCTTCCAAATCCTCCAATTCTCCTTTTATCGGAGAAAAGCTGCCCGGAGTGATTTACTATACCATCTGTGGCGGTAACGTGGTATACTGCAAGGGATAAGGAGAGAGATTATGAGCAGGAAGAGAAAAGAACAGGCAAGGGTGCTTTCCCAGAGGATGATCGCACCGGATATTTATGATATGTGGCTGGAGACAGAACTGGCGAAGGAGGCAAAGGCCGGGCAATTCATCGGAGTTTATACGAAGGATGCCTCCCGCCTGCTCCTGAGACCTATCAGTATCTGTGAGACAGACCGTGATAAAAATGCGCTTCGCATCGTATACCGGATCGCCGGAAAGGGAACGACAGAATTTGCCACTCTTGGGGAGGGACAAAGCGTGGAAATCCTCGGCGTCCTGGGAAATGGGTTTCCCGTGGAGGAAAAGAAAGATAAGAGGGTGGTTCTCATGGGAGGCGGGATCGGGATTCCGCCGATGCTGGAGCTTCTGAAGCAGCTGCGGGAAGCAGGGACGGAGGCAGCAATGATTGCAGGCTATCGTGACCGACAGCTGTTCTTAAAGGAGGACCTTGAAAAGTACGGTAAGGTCTATATTGCCACGGAAGACGGAAGTGTGGGAACGAAGGGAAATGTACTGGATGTGATGAGACAGGAGGAACTGACAGCACAGGTGATCATGGCATGCGGTCCTATGCCCATGCTGCGGGCAATCAAGCATTTTGCCGAAGAAAGGCAGATGGAAGCTTATATTTCCCTGGAAGAGAGAATGGCATGCGGCGTAGGTGCCTGTCTGGGCTGTGTATGCAAGACAACCCGTAAGGATCATCATTCCCATGTGAACAATACAAGAATCTGTACAGATGGACCGGTTTTTGATGCAAGGGAGGTGGATATCTGATGAACACCAGGGTGACAATTGCAGGTGTGGAATTTAAAAATCCGGTGATGACGGCATCGGGAACCTTTGGCTCCGGCATGGAATACAGTGAGTTTGTTGACTTAAACAGGCTGGGGGCAGTGGTGACAAAGGGAGTGGCAAATGTGCCATGGCCGGGAAACCCGGTTCCCCGTGTGACTGAGACCTACGGCGGTATGCTGAATGCTATCGGTCTTCAGAATCCCGGAATTGACGTATTTATTGAAAGAGATATTCCGTTTTTGAAGCAGTTTGACACAAGGATCGTGGTTAATGTCTGTGGAAAGAGTGTGGAGGATTATCTGGAGGTTGTGGAAAAACTGGGAGATACCGATGTGGACATGCTTGAGATCAATGTATCCTGTCCAAATGTGAAGGAAGGTGCCATTGCTTTTGGGCAGAAAGCAGATTGTCTGTTTGACATTACTTCCCAAATAAAAAAGAAAGCAAAGCAGCCGGTAGTCATGAAGCTCAGCCCCAATGTGACGGATATCGCGGAGATGGCAAGAGCAGCTGAGGCTGCGGGTGCAGACGGGATTTCCCTGATCAATACGCTGACAGGTATGAAAATTGACATTCACAAACGCACCTTTGCCCTTGCCAATCGGACAGGAGGGCTTTCAGGTCCTGCCATTAAGCCTGTGGCGGTACGCATGGTCTATCAGGCTTCCCATGCGGTTAAGATCCCTGTGATCGGCATGGGGGGAATTGCCAATGCTGAGGATGCTATTGAATTTCTGCTTGCCGGTGCAAGTGCAGTGGCTGTCGGAGCCATGAACTTTGTCAATCCTTATACTACCGTGGAAATCGTAGAGGGAATTGAACAGTATATGGAGAAATATGGAATCAAGGATATCAGTGAACTGATCGGCGGTGTGCGAGAATAACGGGCGGTGGAACGATCCGACCGGTCTTTTGGATTTACGAATATGTTACCTCCCTGTGGCATACATTTACATTAAGTAGACACAGGGAGGTATTTTTGTGGAATTAATCAAACGAAATATACATATGGATTGTCTGAGGTGCAGGGCATCAACCCAGATGACGCTGGAGGATGATGTTATTATTTCTGATTCCAGACCGGATGCCGCTAAGCTGATTATGGATAGAGGAAATGTAAGTATTGATGAGGTAAAGGTGACAGATGACCATGTCAATGTAAAGGGGAAGATGCATTTTCACGTTCTCTATCTGGCAGAAAAGGGAAGTGGAACGCAGGATGGGAGCAATGTGGATCAAATGCAGGGAAGCCTCCCCTTTGAGGAAATGATCTTTATGGAAGGCGTCAGGGGCGGAGATCCGGTTACGACAGAATGGGAAATTGAAGATCTCAGCATCAGTCTGATCAATTCCAGGAAGCTCAGTGTGCAGTCCCTGATCAGCCTGCAGCTTAGCTGTGAGGATATTTGTGACGAGGAGACGGCAGTGGATCTTTACAGTCAGGAACCGGTCGAATTCAGAAAAAAGCCTCTGGATGTGGCGACTATGGCAGTGCGGAAAAAGGATATTTTCAGAATTAAGGAGGAAATAGAAATTCCGGGGAGCTTTCCCAATATCCTTTCCATGATCTGGTCGGAAATAGTGCCGGGGGCGGTGGAATTCAAGGTGCTGGAGGATAAAATTACATTGCAGGGAGAATTGCGGGCGTTCTTCCTTTACCGAGGAGAGGGGGACGAGGAGGAGATCTGCCATTATGAGACCACATTTCCGTTTGCCGGGAGCCTGGATTGTCCCGGCTGCAGAGAGGGAATGATTCCGGAGATCCGTTATCGGGCAGAGGATCGTGAGGTGGAGATCCGCCCTGATTTTGACGGAGGGGGGAGAGTAATCACCTTCGAACAATGCCTGGATCTTGACATCTGTATTTATGAGGAGGACAGCATTGATATTCTTGCGGATGTATATGGCGTTGTGAAGGAAGTATCTGTCCTTGACAGAAATGCACAGTTTAGAAGACTCCTTTCACGCAGCAGCGGCAAGACAAAGCTTTCCGGACATTTTAAGGCACAGGAGGAGAATCTTACTCTTCATAAGATCCTGCACACGGCAACCAATCTGCAGATTGCAGAGAAAAATATTGTGGAGAACGGAATCGAGATTGTGGGAGCTCTGAACCTTCAGATCTTTTGTGAATGTGGCAGTGAAGCCGGCAGCTATAGTGTGATCAGAGGAAGTATTCCTTTTCAGTATGTTTTGGAGGCAGAAGGGATAAGCGAAAATTGTATTTTCCCGGTGGGCGTATTCATAGATCAGATCACACCGGCGATTATTGACGGGGAAGAAGTGGATGTGAAATGCGTTCTGTACTTCCGTTCCAATATTTATGAGAAGTGGCAGGAAAAAATCGTGGAGGAGATCATTGTGTCCGAACCGGATGCGGAAAAAATGGCATCACTTCCGGGAATTGCAGTCTATATGGTAAAAGCGGGAGACAGCTTATGGGATATCGGTAAGCGCTATTATGTGCCGGTATCAGCGATCCGTCAGACCAATAACCTGTCCTCGGATGAAATCAAGGCCGGCGATAAGCTGCTGATTGTGAAGGGCTGGTAAGCACAGAAGATTTATAGCAGATATAGGATGAAATGGAAAAGGAGCCTCACACAGATTACTTTGTGTGAGGCTCCTATTTCTGATTTGATAAAGGTTAAATTTTAGGCTTCCGTCCTGATTCCGGCAGCCTCTGCCATATCATCAAAGCCCTTCATAACGGCATCGTAGGTCTTCTGGGAAATTTCGGGAAGTTCACCGCCCCAGGTTTTTTCTGCCTGTTTAAAGCCCTTTTCAAATGCGGCACGCATTTCCTCAATCTTATCGGGATCTCCGCCTGTCAATGCTGTGGCAAAGTCCAAGATACGCTGAGAGGTCTGGGAAACACCCCAGTAACCATCCTCTGCGATATCAGCCTGTGCCTGCGCTTTGGTCGCAGGATCCACAGTGAAATCACCGCTGGATAAAATGCTCCAGATGTCGTTTGCGTTGTTGTAGGTTTTTCCCTGCCCTAAAAGCAGCTTTTCTACCAGGCTCTTGAACTGTGCGACTCTGGCATCTGAATCGGCTTTCAGCTTGGCGATCATGTTGGTATCTGGTGTATATTTTTTGGCAGAAGCAGCCTTGGCTTCTTCCGAAGGTTCATAGATTACACCGGTATCAGCAGCCGCGGCCTGGTCTGCTGTTTTTGTTTCATTCTTGACTTCCGTGCTCTTCGATGGTACAGAATAGGTACTGTAAGCATCCGTTGCACCTGTAACTCCGTTTACGCTCATAGTTTACCCTCCTTGGCATAGCTTGTTTCTAATTACATTAATATTATCGGCATGACGGACAGAAAAGATTAGGGTACAGAAGCAATTTGACAATAGATATAGGATTGTATATAATTAAGTACAATCTTGGTGTATAATGTATACAAAAAGCAACAGGGGTACAAAGGGTATGGAAAAAGTAGTTAGGAAAGCATATGCAAAGATCAATCTTGGACTGGATGTTCTGCGGAGACGGCCGGATGGTTACCATGAAGTGAAAATGATCATGCAGACTGTGGATATCTGGGATCAGCTTACTTTTTTGAGGAGCAGTAAGCCTGGTATTACGCTCAGAATCGCGGGGGCAGAGCTGCCGGCCGGGAAGGATAACCTGATTGTCAGGGCAGCAGAGCTTGTTATGGCGGAAAGGAACCTTGGTGAAGGGGTGGAAATAGAACTTGAAAAGAGAATTCCCATTGCAGCCGGGATGGCGGGGGGAAGTACAGATGCTGCCGCCGTATTTCATGGCCTGAATGAATTGTTTGGACTGGGAATGAGTCCTGACAGGATGAAGGAGCTGGGGGTTAAGATCGGTGCTGATGTACCCTATTGTATCATGGGTGGCACAGCCCTTTCAGAGGGAATCGGGGAAAAGTTAACAGAGCTTCCGCCGCCGCCGGAGTGCATCTTGGTAGTGGCAAAACCGGACATCAATGTATCCACGAAATATGTGTATGAAAATCTTCATGCTGATCAGCTGACGGAGCATCCGGACATTGACGGAATGATTCAGGCGATCAGGGACGGGAGTCTTTCAGGAATCACACAACGGATGGCAAATGTGCTGGAAACTGTGACTGTGAAGGCATATCCGGTCATCCATCGGATCAAGACGGTGATGAAAGAAACCGGGGCGGAAAACGCATTGATGAGTGGCAGCGGACCTACGGTTTTTGGTATTTTTACAGATGAGCGAAAGGCCCGGGATACAGCCTGCCGGATCGAGGAGGAGGGGCTGGCCATACAGGTCTTTGTAACGGGATTTTACAATGAGAAGAAGGAAAGGAGGGCATGAGGATGGACGAACAGTTGCAGATTGATATGGACGAGTTTCTGCCGCTTCGGGATGTGGTATTTAATACGCTCAGAAGGGCAATTCTGACAGGACAATTGAAACCGGGGGAACGGCTGCTGGAAGTACATCTGGCAAATAAGCTCGGTGTGAGCAGGACGCCGATCCGTGAAGCAATCCGTAAACTGGAACTGGAAGGGCTGGTCATCATGATCCCAAGACGCGGCGCTGAGGTGGCACGGATCACCGAAAAGAGTCTGAAGGACGTACTGGAGGTGCGGCGGGCTCTGGATGCCCTCAGTGTGGAGCTGGCCTGTGACAGAATTACGGAGGAGGATATGAAGCGCCTGTTACAAGCTTGTCAGGACTTTGAAAAGGCAGCAAAAGGAAAGGATGCATCTGTGATTGCCAAGGCAGATGTAGCGCTTCATGATATTATTGTGGAGGCAACAGGAAATCAGAGGCTTGCGCAGCTGGTCAATAATCTGTCGGAGCAGATGTACCGTTACCGGTTTGTGTATATCAAAGAGGAGAGCAAGCATGACATGCTGGTGGCTGAACATCGGGAAATCTATGAGAGCATTGCCAGCAGAGACAAGGAGCGCGCTGCCAGAGCGGCAAAGCTACATATTGACAACCAGGAAAAATCTATTATCCGTCAGATCCGGCTGGAGAACGAAAGCCGTTTGAATAAACAGCCTTAAAGGGGCAACACTCTTATTAAAGCGAAAATGCGTGAGAATAGGAGTGGACATGAAAAGGTTTTATGAGACAGCGGTTATTCTGATCGGCACTCTGGGCTGGTGGAGCTATGTATATCCGGAACTCTCCCAGACACAGCAGGCGTATGTGCAGGAGGCTGAGTCAGGTATACAGGAGGCAGGGACGGGCACGCGGAAGGCAGAAATGTGTAAAAAGAAGCCGAGGAAAAGTGTGCAGGAGATTGAGACCGGTGACGCAGGAATTCTGGAAAGACTGGGCGGAGAAGGAATCAGAGTCGGAGAGATTCGTATAAAAAGCAGGATCGCCGAATATGTATATCAGGTGAAGGAAGAACCATTGGAAAAGGGAGCAGAAGATGATCGATAAAAATGCGCCGATTGGCGTTTTTGACTCCGGGGTTGGAGGTCTGACGGTGGCCAGAGAAATTATGCGTCAGATACCAAACGAGAGAATTGTATATTTTGGGGATACGGCAAGAGTTCCCTATGGAAGCAAATCGAAGGAAACCGTAACCAGGTTTTCCAGGCAGATCGTCCGCTTTTTGCAGACGCAGAAGGTGAAGGCGATTGTGATTGCCTGCAATACGGCAAGTGCGTATGCCCTGGAAGAAATTGAGGCGGAGCTGGACATTCCGATTATCGGTGTTATCAAGCCGGGGGCAAAGGTGGCGGCACAGACCACATTAAACGGAAAAATTGGTGTGATTGCAACCGAGGGCACTATCGGAAGTCATATTTATTCAAGATACATAAAAGAGATCAATCCCAAAGCTGAAGTGATCGGAAAGGCATGTCCCCTTTTTGTACCGCTGGTGGAGGAGGGACTGTGGCAGGATCCTGTCACGGATGAGATTGCCAAGCGTTATTTGACAGAGCTGATTGATATCGGGATTGATACGCTGATCCTGGGGTGCACTCATTATCCGCTGATAAGATCCACAGTAGGAAAAACAATGGGAGAGGGCGTGACTCTTGTAAATCCTGCCTATGAGACGGCCAGAGAACTGAAGGAGCTATTGACGGAGAAGGAAATGCTGAACGAGGAGGAGGCAAAGCTGGGAGATAACCGCTATTGCTTTTATGTAAGTGACGGTGCGGAGAAGTTTAAGCGTTTTGCCAATTCCATTATTAAGTACGGCATTTTATCAGCCAGAATTATCAATATAGAGGAGTATTAATGACTAAAGATATTTTTTTGTCCCTGAAGGGGCTTCAGATTGAAAACAGTGAACAGGCGCAGGAGCTGGAAACCATCACACCTGCAGATTATTATTTGAGAAACGGCAGCCATTACGTGATTTACGATGAAGTCACGGAGGGCTTTGAGGAAAATACCAGGAATATGATCAAATTTAACGATTCCTGTGTAGAGGTTTCCAAAAAAGGACTTGTGAATGTTCACATGGTTTTTGAAGAGAACAAAAAGAATATGACCAGCTATATGACACCTTATGGAAATATTCTGATCGGAATTGATACGGGCTCCATCTTTGTGGAGGAGGAAGAAAAGAGAATTCATGTGGAGGTTGCCTATACGCTGGAGGCGAATTACCAATATCTGGCAGACTGCAGGATTGAAATGAATATAAAGCCCAGACAGGAAGGAATGGATTTGTTATAAAATGCTTATTGCACTGCCTAGATGAAACTCAAAACGCAAAATGGAAGCTAAGTATAAGGAACAATTCGGAAGCGGGGTATCAAAAATCAATCCACGCGTGAAAAATAAAACCCTTAGACTTTACCTGTTCGAAGCGAAGCAAGTTTAAAGTCTAAGGGTTGTTTTTATTTTTCATGCGTGGAACTACTTAATGGGCTTGGCTCCGGCTTTTTCCTGTGCCTTTTCCAATGCGCGTTTAAAGACACCCTTCTTCTTGGCAGGGGCAGCAACCGTTTTTCCGTGAAGCCCCTTCACATCAGTGATGTAAATACCGCTGACAACAGCCTTTACTTCCTTCTTTATGGGGACGGAATCAAAGATCTTCTCATCACAGACAAGTGACATTACCTGAGGACCAACCTTTGCCTTTACGATGGGGAGTTTGGTGCCTCGCATCAGCTTGGGTGCCTGTTCAATGACAGCCTGAGGAAGGCCGGATTCCTTCATCTTCATACGTTTCTTATCAATGATCAGCATGGAAACAGTCTGCTTCATGGCATCGAGCTGAGCCTGCTGTTCCGACTGGCGTTTCTGCGCCTTTTTTCCCAGAAAATATAAAACGACAACAATAATGATTAAAATTGCCAGAATGACTAATGAAACAATTAATCCAGTACTCAAAATAGACCTCCTTACGACAGCGCCCTAGTTTAATCAGAAAGCGCGGTGCAAAAGATATTTTAGCATTCTTCCCGTAAATAGGCAAGAGGTTTCATTGAATTGAAAGGAGGATTGCGCTATAATTTAGCGTAGAGAAAGGACGAAACGGCATGGAGGCTTTTTTACAGGGCATACAGATTTTTTCAGACTTTATTTTCGGACACCTGGTTGTCATGAATCTGGTGTTTGCCATTGCCATTGTCTTTTTTCAACGTAGGGACCCTAAATCTGTCTGGGCATGGCTTCTGATCCTGTATTTTATTCCGGTTCTGGGCTTCATTTTTTATCTGTTGGTGGGAACCGACATGCACAAGAAAAAGATGTTCCGCACCAAGGAGATTGAGGATAAACTGAGCAATGCCATCAGGCGGCAGGAGACACTTCTGCGCTGCCAGGAGTTACCGGATTCCTATGCGGATATGAAGGATTACGGCGATCTGGTACTCTATCACCTGCAGACATCCGGTGCGATCCTTACCGAGGATAATGACGTGAGATTTATCGTGGACGGAAGGGAAAAATTCAGACTCCTTATGGAGGACATGAAGAAAGCTCGGAAATCCATTCATATTCAGTACTATATCATCAAAGACGATGAAGTGTTTACCGCAATGAGGGAGATCCTTCTTGAGAAGGTCAGGGAGGGTGTTGAGGTGAGAATCCTCTTTGATGGAATGGGAGGCAGATTTGTCAGGAAAAAGGTCTGGAGGGAACTGGAGGCACAGGGAATTGAGACCGCAGAATTTTTCCCACCCATTTTCGGAAAACTGAATTTGCGAATCAATTACAGAAATCACAGGAAAATTGTGGTCATTGACGGCAAAATAGGATATGTGGGTGGTTTCAACGTGGCAAGGGAGTATGTTGGACTGGATGAGAAGTTCGGTTACTGGCGGGACACGCATATGAGAATTACCGGCTCATCCGTCAGTGCTTTGCAGGCGAGGTTTATTCTTGATTGGAATTTCGCGGCAAAGAAAAGGACGCTTCCCTTCGAAAAATATATGGAGGAGCCGGATATTCGTTCCGGAGCCCACTGTCCGATGCAGATCGTAACCAGTGGTCCGGACTCTCTGGTGCAGAGTATCCGGAATACCTATCTGCGCCTGATCCACAAAGCAAAGCATAGTATTTATATCCAGACTCCTTACTTTATTCCGGATGAAGCAATCATGTCGGCGCTGATGATTGCAGTGCGCTCCGGTGTAGAGGTCAATATCATGATTCCCTGCAAGCCGGATCATCCGTTTGTTTATTGGGCAACCTATTCCTATGTGGGAGAGCTGGCACTTCAGGGGGCTAATTGCTATACTTACAATAACGGTTTCCTTCATGCCAAGGGAATTGTGGTGGATGAGCTTGTGCTCAGTTATGGCACTGCCAATATGGATATCAGAAGCTTTTCCCTCAATTTTGAGGTAAATGCCATCATATATGACAGGGAGAAAGCAAGGGAGATGACAGAGTACTTTAAGGAGGATCTGAAATATTCCAGACGGATCACCAGAGATGTGTATCAGGGAAGATCCCTGCTGATCAGATTTAAGGAACAGGTGAGCAGACTTCTGTCACCGGTTTTGTAGGAATGATAAAAACTATGAAAAATTTATAAAAAATCGCATAAGTCTTTCGTTTATGTCCATTTTATGATATAAAAGAGAAGTGTGCTTTCGGGGAAAAAGGAAAAGGAGATCAGTAAATAGAATGAAAAAAAGAATTTTAGCAGCAGGAATAGCTGTTATGCTTACAACAACACTTATGGCATGCGGAAACAAGGATACCAGCGAATTGAAGTATCTGAAGGATTTTAAGGCAGACCGTTTTGTCACAGTGGGAGATTACAAAAATGTGGAGGTGGAGCTTGCTCAGCCTGAGGTTACGGACGAATATCTGGATCAGTATATTGAATATATCCTGATGAACAATCCGATTTCAACGCCGGTTACCGGTCGTCCGGCACAGCTGGGTGATGTTGCAAATATTGATTATGAGGGGAAGCTTGACGGTGTGGCTTTTGAGGGCGGCACTGCGAAGGGAACAGATTTAAGCCTCGGATCAGGACGTTTTATTGATGGCTTTGAGGATGGCGTGGTAGGTATGGAGATTGGAGAAACGAAGGATCTGGAGCTTACTTTCCCGGATCCTTATGATAACAATCCGGATCTTGCCGGAAAGGCAGTTATCTTTACCGTGACGCTGAACAGTCTGAGTGAGCAGGAAATTCCGGAGCTTACCGATGCGTATGTGGCAGATCTTGGCATGGAAGAATGTAAGACGGCTGAGGACTACAGAAATTATATATATGAAGGACTCTTAGAGCAGGAAACTGAGAGGTTTGAACAGGAAAAGCTCAATGAGACCATTGTCAAGCTTGAGGAGGAAGCCGAATTTAAAGCAGCGCCTGAGGGGATGGTGAATCGTATGAGCGATACACTGATTGCCAATATTTCCTCCTATGCACAGGTGTATGGCATGGATATCGGAGATTATGTTGCGGCTGTTTACGGCGGCAACGCCGAGGAATATGAAACAACGCTCCGGGAGCAGGCAAGTCTGATGGCACAGCGCTATATCATGCTGGCGGCGATCGCGGAGAAGGAAGGCATTTCCGTAACGGATGAGGAGCTGGAGGAGAAGCTTTCTGAAGAGGCGGAAGGCTACGGATATACCACCGAGGAATACACGGAGGGTATGGATAAAGAGGCCTACAGGGAATATCTGTTGGTGGAAAAGGTCATGGACTACCTTGGAGAAAATGTCACTGTGAACAGTGAAGCGGTTCAGGGGGAAGATGCGGCGCAATAAACAGAGTGCTGACTGTAACCGTAGGTCAAGAGGCTGCATATGAGAAAAAAGCTGGTTAGGTTATTTGCAATTTTGATAGCGTTTTCCATGATGGTTTTAGTGGTAGAACCGGTGCGTGCTACCACTATTTCTGATTTGGAAAAAGAGAAACAAGAGCTGGAGCAAAAGAAAAAAGAAGCCGATGAGAAAAAGAAGCAGGAGCAGGAGAAGTATGACAATGCTTCCGGCAGAGTGGATACGATCCAGTCAGATGTGGATGAGATCGCAGGTGAGATCGATGAGATCGATGCGGCACTGGTAGAGACGCTTGCCAGCGTGGAGCTGATCGAGGAGGATATTGCGGATAAGGAAGAACAGATTGAGGTAACTACTGCCGAGTATGAGGCTGCAAAGGCAACCGAAGAGGAGCAGTACGAAGCGATGAAGCTCCGCGTCAAGTTCATGTATGAGAAGGGAGATACTACCTATCTTCAGCTTCTTCTGGAAAGCAGCGGCTTCAGTGATATGATCAATAAGGTAGAATATATTGAAAAGCTTTATGAGTATGACAGGACTCTGCTTGCCGAATATGTAGCAGCCAGAACCGCAGCCCAGGAGCTTAAGGACAAACTGGAGGAGGAAAAGGCAGAGCTGGAGGCCCAGCAGCATGAGCTGGAAGAGGAGAAGGAAAGTCTTGAGATCATTCTTGCCGAGAAGCAGCAGACCTATGACAATTATGAGGTGCAGCTTGCCCAGGCAAAGCAGGAGGCAGCAGTTTATAAGGCAAATATCAAAAAGCAGAACGATGAAATCAAGAAACTGGAAGCGGCAACTGCAGCAAAACAGTCCGAAATTGATGCTGCCAAGAAGGCGGAGGAGGAAGCCAGAAAGGCACAGGAGCTGGCTCTTCAGAAGCAGGCACAGGAATCCGGCAGTTCTTCAGGAAGCTCATCAAGCAGCTCTTCTTCAGGGAGCAAGAGCAGCTCTTATGCATCAGCCGCCAGCTATTCCGGCTCGGGAAGCAAGGGACAGCAGATTGCCAATTATGCCTGCCAGTTTATCGGAAATCCTTATGTTCCCGGGGGAACCAGCCTTACCGAGGGCGCGGACTGCTCCGGATTTGTGTGGAGAGTCTATAAGGACTTTGGTTATAGCGTACCGAGAACCTCTTATTCTCTGCGAAGCTACGGTACCGAAGTGAGCTATTCCGATGCCCAGCCCGGAGATGTGGTCTGCTATGCGGGGCATGTAGGGCTCTATATCGGTAATGGACAGATCGTTCATGCCAGCACACAGAAAACAGGAATAAAGATTACCAATGCCACTTACAAGGAAATTTTGTCAGTGAGAAGAATTGTTTAATGGAGGAGAACATGTCAGATTTCGATGAAAAGGATATCGATAAAAAGGATATTGATGAGACAGAAAAAAAAGATGGCCAATTGACCGGGCAGGCTGACGGGGAAAAAGAGAAAGAAAAGGAAAGTGACTACGAGGATGTTTGCTTTATCTGCCGCAGACCGGAGAGTAAGGCGGGAAAGATGTTTAAGCTTCCCAATAATATTACCGTGTGCAATGACTGTATGCACAAAACCATGGACACGGTAAGTCAGTTTGATTATCAGGGGATGCTCAACAATCCGGCTTTTATGGATGATCTGAACAAGAACATGAACGGGCAGGGATTTCCCAACATCCGTTTTGTGAATCTGTCCGATCTCCAGGGAGAAGGCGGAATTCCCAACAAGCAGCGGATGAAGAAGAAAAAACCGGGGAAGGATACGGAGCCTGCTCTCGATATCAAAAACATTCCGCCTCCGCATAAGATCAAGGCTCAGCTGGATGATTATGTGATCGGGCAGGAGCATGCCAAGAAGGTGATTTCTGTTGCTGTCTATAATCATTATAAGAGAGTGGCAACCGGCACCATGGATGATATTGAAATTGAAAAATCCAATATGCTTATGATCGGGCCTACCGGCTGCGGAAAAACCTATCTGGTTAAGACGCTTGCCAGGCTCCTGGACGTTCCTCTCGCCATTGCAGATGCCACCTCCCTTACTGAGGCAGGATATATCGGCGATGATATTGAAAGTGTGCTTTCCAAGCTTTTAATGGCGGCTGACAATGACGCGGAAAAGGCAGAGCGCGGTATCGTATTCATTGATGAAATTGATAAGATAGCCAAGAAGAAAAACACCAACAGCAGGGATGTGAGTGGTGAGAGCGTACAGCAGGGGCTGCTGCGGCTTCTGGAGGGAGCGGATGTGGAGGTACCGGTGGGTGCTAACAGCAAAAATGCCATGGTTCCGCTTACCACCATCAACACAAGAAATATTCTGTTTATCTGCGGTGGTGCTTTTCCGGATCTTGAGGAGATCATCAAGCAGAGACTGACGAAGCAGACATCGATCGGCTTTAATGCGGAACTGAAGGACCGGTTTGACAAGGATAAGAATATTTTAAGCCAGGTGACCGTGGAGGATCTGAAAAAGTTCGGCATGATACCGGAGTTCCTCGGAAGACTGCCTGTTATTTACACGTTGGCAGAGCTGGATAAGGATATGATGATTAAGATCCTCAAGGAGCCTAAGAATGCGATTCTCAAGCAGTATCAAAAGCTTCTTGAGCTGGATGAGGTGAAGCTTGAGTTTGATGAGGGCGCGCTGGAGGCTATTGCAGAAAAGGCTATGAAGAAGGACACCGGAGCAAGAGCTCTGCGTGCCATTATCGAGGAATTCATGCTGGATATCATGTATGAAATCCCCAAGGATGACAATATCGGACGGGTGACCATCACCAGGGAATACATCGAAGGGACAGGGGGACCGGTTATTGATATCCGTAGCATAGGCGGGGAAAATCCTGATGAGTTGAAAGTGATTGAAGACAAGAGCACAGAACAGAAGCAGTAGAAATAGAAGCTGAGCTGATGAGAAGAAAGGACAGTGCAGGGGTTTCCCTTGCACTGTTTTTCTCATATAGTAAAGAAAAAAGAAGTTGGATGAATATGACAGACAAGGAAAAAATTATTTCCAATGACTATTTTGATCTGATTACAGATTTTGTACTGCCCGGGGGTACGGGAGCATATCTTCAGGACGCCGTATACCAGCCGATAAGCGGAGAGATAGGGATAACTTATGTAAACCGAAATAGTATTCCACCTTTGAGTATCAGCGCAATTACATATCCGGTGATACCGAGTTTATACGGATTGATGCAGCTTAGGGAAAGCTTTGATCCCACTCCTCTTGTCCGTAGCGGTATTACGCAGGTACAAGGCGGTTCCCTTGCGCTTACCGGAAGAGGTGTTGTGATCGGGTTCCTGGATACAGGAATCCGGTATGAGGAGGAGGTCTTCCGGAATGAGGATGGCAGCACCCGGATTCTCGGAATCTGGGATCAGACGATACAGACCGGACAGCCACCCACCGGAATCCTTTACGGGACAGAATACCGGAGAGAGCAGATCAACGCGGCGCTTCAGAGTGAAAACCCAAGGCAGATCGTACCCAGTGAGGATGAGATCGGTCATGGGACAGCGCTTGCCAGTGTGGCGGCGGGAAGCGCTCTGCGGGGCGGATTGGGATTCCTGGGGGCAGCGCCCCAGGCAGATATTGTAATGGTGAAGCTCAGACAGGCAAAGCCTCACTTGCGGGAATTTTATCTGGTGGATGAGGAGGTTCCGGCTTATGCGGAGAGTGATATCATGGTAGCCCTCAAATATCTGGAAAGCTTTGCTATATCCGTAAGCAGACCGCTTATTATCTGTATGGGAATCGGAACCAATATGGGAGACCATGAAGGTCATTCCACATTGGCGGCTTACTTGAATCAGATAGCAACCAGACGCAGTCGTGCTGTGATCGTATGCGGAGGAAATGAGGGGAACAGTGCCCACCATTATATGGGAACCTCCATTGAAGGACTGAGAGAAACCGTAGATAATGTGGAGATACGGGTAGATGGAAGCCAAATGGGGTTTACGGCAGAACTGTGGGGAAGTGTTCCGGCAAGACATTCCATTGCCATCCGTTCACCGGGAGGAGAAATTACACCCACTGTAGATTTCAGGGAACAGGAAAGCAGAAGATTTTCCTTTATTTACGAGAGAACAACGATAGAGGTGGATCACATTCTGGTGGAGCAGGGCTCCGGGGAGGAACTGATCTTCTTTCGCTTTCTTGCGCCTACTCCCGGAATATGGACGATACAGGTTACCATCAGTGAAAGTAACGGGGAGAGCAGTTTTCACATTTGGCTCCCCATCACTCAGTTTTTGCAGAGTGACACCTATTTTTTGCGCCCATCACCCTATATTACATTGACAGAGCCTGCCAATATCAGGGAGGTGATTTCGGTCACCACCTATAATGACACGAATGGAAGCTTCTGGGCAGATTCGGGAAGGGGGTTTACCAGACTCGGCAGGATCAAGCCTGATCTGTGCTCGCCGGGAGTTAACATTAGCACTGTTTTCGGGAAGGAGACAGGGTCGAGTTTGGCAGCAGCATTGACGGCAGGGGCGGCAGCCCTGTTCATGGAGTGGGCTGTTGTGGAGGGAAACCGGCCTCAGGTGGAGAGCAGGGAGTTAAAAAATTATCTGATCCGGGGGGCTGACAGGTCGCCGGAGATCGATTATCCCAGCCGGGAATGGGGATATGGAAAGCTGGATATAGCAGGGACCTTTGATGTACTGGCCGGAGTGTAATTAACAAACTGGTGGAAAAATGCGTTTTTTTCCACTATAATAGGAGTTATCTTGTAGATTGCGAGGATAAGGTAGATGCTATTCTTATTTGAGGCGGTAAATATAGTAGCAATTCTGCTTATGGTCTTCATGCTGGTAGTCATATTGAGACAACAGCCGTCTAAGGCGCAGACGGCATTTGTTCTGTATGACATTTTTACCATCATATTTATTGTGGGGATCTATCTGGAGCAGATTCATTCCGATACGATCGGAGAGGCCTTGAGTGGTCTCTGTGTGCAATATGTGGGACAAGCCGGTTTCCTTATGGCACTTTTGTGGTTCGCTTCCGTATTTGCCCGCTGCGCTATTCCGAAATGGGTATATGGATTGGAAGCAGTGATCAATACAGCTGTGCTGGTTGGTGTCTTTACAGCGGAATTTCATCCCTATTTTTATACACATATGGAAATCCTCACGGACGGTATGTACAATCGGATCGAAGTGGATGGTGGTGTCCTATGGTGTCTTCATTATCTTCACTTTGGGGCAGTTATTTTAACAATACTGATTCTCTGTGCGGCAAGATACAAAAAAAGTTCGTCTGTTCAGAAAAAGAGGATCCTCTATGTGAGTGTGGGAATCGGTGTGTTAGTGGCAGAACTGATTTTAAAAGGTGCAGGCGTGTTTGGCAGCTATAATCCTGTAGTGATTGCCATGGCTGTATCCATGTTCTGCCTAATGATGGCGATAGTAAGGTATGGATATTTTGGCTCTCTTCATGCAGCGGTTGACAATGCTTTTAATCATGGAAATGAGGGACTGATCATTCTGGATGACGATGACAAGGTTGCGTTTGTAAATCGCAGAATGGAGGAACTGTTTCCGGATATTTGTGAAGGGGATCCCATCAGCGGACAGAAGGAAATTACGGAGATTATGGAGGAAGATCATCTTCTCAACAGGGATGGTGTCACCTATGAGCTTCGCATGGAGGATATTATTGAACACGGGGAAAAGAATGGCTGTATGCTGTGGCTGATCGACCAGACCCAGACGATCCGGACCATGCAGCAGCTTCGGGAGGCTGATGAGGCAAAGACACAGTTTTTGATGAAGGTCAGTCACGAACTTCGTACGCCTATGAATACTATGCTTGGCATGAATGAAATGATTCTGCGGGAAAGCAGCGAGAGAAGCATTCAGGATTACGCAAAGGAGATTAAAGATGCAGGGGAGCAGATGCTGTCCCTGATCGATGAGGTCTTAGAAACATCAAGACTCAAAAGCGGTAAAGCTACTATTTCAGAAGCCCCGTACTGTATTGGAGAGGTTCTGCAAAGAGCCGAGGAAATGATACGGCCACAGGCTGACAAAAAAGGATTGACTTTTTCGGTAGAGACGGACACGGAATTGACAAAAGAAGACCTGTTCCTGTGTGGAGATCGTGTACATCTTCTTCAGATATTAACAAACCTTCTCTCTAACGCCGTT
>SAMEA3663297__coassemble_168_pt1 | contig 45249 bp, 42 predicted proteins | sample SAMEA3663297__metabat2_low_PE_020 | metagenome-assembled genome bin SAMEA3663297 (sample SAMEA3663297) | pig gut metagenome | biome: pig gut; feature: pig-associated habitat; material: faeces | place: China | collected 2013 | reverse complement strand
CTTTTCTGAGATATTTGGATTGTGCGGCACCTTCGATTGCATTGGCACAGGGCTTTGGGCGCATCGGCTGCTTTCTTGCGGGCTGTTGCTATGGTGTTCCGATGAAATCACCTATATCAATTACCTTTACGGATTCCGCATATGCACCTAACCATGTACCGCTGTTTCCATCCCAGCTTGTTTCCAGCGCATTTGATTTTCTTCATTTTGGAGTCTTATGCCTGCTGCTTCGGCGTACTAAAAAGCCGGGAAAGATCGGTGCCTTTTATCTGGTGTTTTATAGCATCGGTCGCTTTATCATTGAATTCTTCAGAGGTGATCTGGAGAGGGGAAGTGTCGGCACCCTGTCGACTTCACAGTTTATCTCCGTGTTTGTGGCGATTGCCGGTATAGCGCTGGCCCTATGGTTGGGGAGAAAAGAAAAAGCAGATAAGCAGGAACAGAAGGACTGAAATAGAAGAAAGAGCAGGAGGGCAGGCAATACCTCCTGCTTTTTTGATGTGACTGCACTGATATGGAAAAGTGAGATATTTGTCAACTTGATGCGGTGAGACGTTTGTATATAATAAAATTATCACTTGGTATGAAATGGCAGGCAAAAGAGGAATCAGCTATGAAGAACATTCGAATCAGAATGATTGCCATTCTGGCAATTTATAACTTTATTTTTCTTGGTGCAGAGTATTGGTTTGACAATATGATGGCCTATTCAACCGACGCGTATGGTGTGGTGCTTGCACAAAGCTATATTCTGGGCGCAAGTGCCATCGGCTTTTTCCTGTTTCCGTTATTTCGAAGGAAAATGCAAACGTCGGCAGGTTATATTGGGTGCCTTGTAACAATAACAACTGTCATTATATGCCTTTTTGTTATATCACAGCACATCTCACATGTGGCAACAATGGTTTCCGGCTGTATGGCATTTCTTTTGCTGGGGATTGCAGGAAGTGCAGTTCATTACCTGGTGGCTTGCACATTTGCAAGGGATGACAGACTTGCGAGAACCGCAGGGGCTGCTTATGCGGCAGGACTTCTTCTTCAATTCATTAATAATAATTTTGTATCAGATGAAACAATTGAACCGGTGATCCTTTCCGTTTTTCTGGTGGCAGGGGGGATGCTGCTGATGGGCTTAGGTCAAAACAGTTTCTCAGTGCAGCCCCGGGAGGAACAATCGGAGGGGCGTATTCTGATTGGCAGACCGGGAGCTGCCGGCGGGATATTACTGGTCAATGTGGTACTGATGACCTGCATTTTTGCTACATTGGATAATGCGGTGACCTTGGTTCATGCATCCGGACATGCTGATATCGGACAGTGGCCGCGGCTTTTGCTGGCTCTGAGCGGACTGGCTGCAGGTGTTCTGTTCGATTGGAAGAATCGGCGTTTCATGAATATTCTTATGTACTGTGTGACACTTCTGTCAACAATTTGTGTGGTGATCATAGAACTGGGAGGTCCGTTCCTGGCAGGACTGATTGTGTTTTATCTTTCAGCAGGCTTTTTTGTGGTATTTTTTACGACAAGCTTTATTGAACTGTCTGTTCATATGAAAACACCGGAGCTTTGGGCGGGGCTTGGACGTACGACAAACAATTTGTGTGCTGTTCTTACAAGTGCCGGATCCCTGGCATTACTTAGGTCAGGCAACGGCATGCTGATCAGCGTCGTGGCGCTTGTCTTTTTTGCCCTGATCAGTGTAACCTCCTTCCTGTATTCCGGCAGATTTGCGGAGAAACGGGATGAGATACCAAAGAAGGGGCAAACAGGGGACGTCGGACAGGAAGAAGACGGTGAGAAATTTGACAGTTTCTGTGAAAGGTTTTCCCTGACGAAACGGGAACAGGAGGTTTTGTCTCTGCTGCTGCAATCGGACGGCAGTGCGCAGGAGCTTGCAGATACCCTGTTTATCTCCAGGGCTGCATTGTATCGTCATATGGCGTCGTTGAATGAGAAGACGAAAACAAAATCAAGAATCGGTCTGATTCAGTTTTATTATGCATGGAAGAATACAAATTAGTTAATTTGAGACAAATGTAGACTTGTAAATATCGTTTTTTATGGGGAATAATGTTGTTGCGTAGAAGGGTTTTTATAAAAAGCAATGAGAAAAGGGGAGAAAAGAAAGGGAGGATGCTTTTGAAACGAGTACAAAAGTACCTGATGACTTTGAGCCTGTTCTGTATACTGTGCCTGACAGCAGGCTGCCATAAAGGAGTCGATGCAACAGTAGACGGCAGCACGGAGGCAGCAACATCCGAAGAAACAACGATATCGGAAGAAGCTACAGCGTCCCCGGAAACGTCAGAACCACAAGTAACTAAAACACCGGAAAAGACGACAGAACCGAAAGCAACGAAAACGCCTGAAAAAACGACGGAACCGGATAGCGCTACAGCGGATGCTGCAAAGACAGATGCGGTGACGACATCACCAACTGAAAAGCCTGAGGAGCAGAAGGCAGAGGTGGCGGCGACAAATGCATGTCCCGACTGCAAGGGGACAGGGATTGTCTGCAGTGAATGTGGCGGGACAACCATTGTAAAATGTAAAGCATGCAATCAGACCGGTTACGAAGCCTGTGGCGTTTGTAAAGGAACAGCTGTTATTGCATGTCATCACTGTGGAGGCGCCGGCGTGGTCTCAGTAGCACCGGCGGCACAGGCAGATCCTGCATCAGCAAATACAGGCGAGGCATCAAACCCTGCCAATCCACCGGCACCGGCGACACCGGAAGCTTGCAAGTTTTGCAATGGTACCGGACAGCAGACATGCGATGCGTGTAACGGTGCACCTGCCAAGCTTTGCACACATTGTCAGGGCAAGCTGACGCATTTGTGCCCGGTCTGCAACGGGAACAAAAATTGTACGACCTGCGGTGGAACGGGAACTGTGAACTAAAGACGATATGAGGAGAGTTGTGAGGCAAATGTAGAATTGGCAGAATATTCTATTGATGATTAGCAGGCTGCGTCTTTTGATGCAGCCTTTTTGCGTTGCTTGAGTGTACCTTCATCGGTCAAATTTAGACAATGATACATTTTGCGCCCGATCGGAATGGGCTGGCAGTTTACAAAAAATGGAAAATGTTGTAATATTAAAGTAATAATATTTTAAATTGTTGGGATGCATTGGGTCAGATTGCGGCACAATATCATATTGGGAAGCTGATCATGCAGTTTGCAGTTCCGGCCTCCGTGTATACCAAGGGCGGGGACAAGCGGGAGGATATTCTGTTTCAGGCTGACGGGGATGTGGAGGAAATTCCGGGATATTGCAGGGAATTTCAAACCGGAGAAGGAGGAAACGTGAAATTCCTTCTTTACTGCACACAGGGCTCAGAGGCTTACTCGGAAGAAGAAAAGAAGGAACTGGATGTTTTTGTTGAAATTCTGTTTTTCCACTGTGGCAGATGGCGGCTGATTAATCATGTTAAGAAGCTCAGCCTGACAGATGGGTTAACCGGCCTTCCCAATTCGGGTGGATTTCTGACCTATGTTGATATATTACTGAGTAAGAAGGAGCTTACCAGATACAATGCCTACTATTTCAATCTGACAAGATTCAGTCTGGTGAATAAGCGCTTTGGAGCGAAGGAGACGGACACCATTATTGTCAGGTATTCGGAAGAACTGTCAAAGACTCTGGTAAAGGGTGAATGCATTGGCAGGCTTGGCGGAGATAATTTTGTAGCCTTGATTTTAAAGGAACGCACGGATGAATTTCTGAAGCTTCTTTCCGGTGTGAAGACCTATGGTATACTTGGAAATCAAAGGATTCCGTTAGAGATCAGTGCTGTGGCGGGAGTTTTTGAGATCGATGAAAATGTTGTTCACTGCGGAATGGTGATTGGGGAGTGCGCAACTGCCCTGAATATTGCCAAACATATTGAAAAGAAACCATATGTTTTTGCTTCTGAGGACATCCGGCAGCGCATGTTTAAGGAAAAGCAGGTGGCGTCCGGCTTTGTGGAAGCGCTTCATAGAGGAGAATTTAAAGCCTATTACCAGCCGAAGGTGGAGACCGAAACCTATCGGATCGTGGGGGCAGAAGCACTTGCCCGTTGGGAGCATGATGGAAGACTGGTTCCGCCTGTTGAGTTTGTACCGGTTTTGGAGCAAAGCGGAATGATCTGTATGCTTGATTTTTACATTCTGGAGCAGGTATGCAAGGATATCAGGGAATGGATCCAAAAGGGAATAGAGCCTGTCAGAGTTTCAGTGAATCTGTCAAGAAAGCATCTGGCAAATACGAATTTGTCAGCAGATATTATGAAGATCCTCGATAGATATGAGCTGGAAAGCAAATACATAGAGGTGGAGCTGACAGAGACGGTTGACGAGGCGGAGTCTGCACAGCTCGTTGATTTCATGGAAAAGATGAAGAAGGAGGATGTGGCCTTGTCCATAGATGATTTCGGTACGGGATACTCCTCCTTGAATATGCTTCGTTCCTTCCCTGTGGATGTACTTAAGCTTGACAGGACTTTCCTGAATAGTCTGGAAAAAAGCGACAGAATCGTATTGTCCAATATTATTCGGATGGCATCGGAGCTGAACATGGATGTTGTGGCAGAGGGCGTGGAGAACTGGCAGCAGGTGGATTTTCTGCAGGGTATGGCCTGCAAGGTGGTACAGGGCTTTCTGTTTGACAAGCCTATGCCGAGAGAAGAGTTTGAGGAAAAGCTGAGAGTCGGAAAATATAAAGTGAATACATTGAAATCCTGATTAGAAAATGACAGAAAAACATCGGAGGGAAATCCTTCCGATGTTTTTTAAATTTCTCTTGCAATATATAAATTAAAGTGATATCATAATGATATCAACTTGATGTAGGAGGAAATGAGTGATGGAAGAAAAGGTATTATCAGGAAAAAAGAATGGGATGTTGGTCCTGGTTCTGAGTATTTTGCTTTTTGTGTTAGCTGTGATTGCCTGCATAGCAGGAGGATTTCTTGTTGAAAGAACCGGGAATCCGGTGCTTTTGATCGGGGCAATCCTTGTTTTGTGCACGGAATGGATCCTCTGGTGTGGACTGAAGGTTTTAAAGCCGCAGGAGGCGTTGGTACTCACTTTGTTTGGTAAATATATCGGAACGCTTAAGGGAGAGGGATTTTACTTTGTAAATCCTTTTTGCACCAGTGTTAATCCGGCAGCGAAGACCAAACTGAATCAGAGCGGAGATGTACATACACAGTCTGAACTCTTGGCCGGAGCAGTTTCGGCAGGATCGTCCACGGAGAGCGTAAGCAAAAAGATATCTCTTAAGGTGATGACTTTAAATAACAGCAGACAGAAGATCAATGACTGTCTGGGAAATCCGGTGGAGATTGGAATTGCTGTCACCTGGCGAATTGTGGATACTGCCAAAGCGGTGTTTAATGTGGATAATTATAAAGAATTTTTGTCTCTGCAATGCGACAGTGCACTGAGGAATATTGTACGTTTGTATCCGTATGATGTGGCACCGAACGTAGATACCACCGGTGACGGTGTTGCTGATGAGGGAAGCCTGAGAGGCTCCAGTGAAATTGTGGCGGAGAGAATTCGCGATGAGATTCAGAAGAGAGTTTCGGAAGCGGGAATTGAAATCATCGAAGCGCGTATCACTTATCTCGCCTATGCAACAGAAATTGCGGCTGTTATGCTGCAACGCCAGCAGGCATCTGCAATTATTGATGCGAGAAAGATGATTGTGGACGGCGCAGTGGGAATGGTGGAGATGGCACTTGAACGACTTAATGAGAACAATGTCGTACAGTTGGATGAGGAACGCAAGGCGGCAATGGTATCCAATTTACTGGTTGTTCTTTGCGGTAACCGGGATGCACAGCCCATTGTTAATTCAGGAAGTCTGTACTGATGGCTGACTCCAATAAGAAGCAGGTGCCGCTCAGACTTTCCGAAAAGCTGTACAATGCCATTGCTGCCTGGGCGGAGGATGATTTCCGGTCCGTGAACGGACAAATTGAATATTTATTGACAGAGTGTGTGCGTCAGCGTAAGAAGAATGGAAAGTATGTTTCTGATGAGATTGATGTGCCACCGGAGCTTGATATCGAGTGAGAGAGGGCGGCTGCCTAAAAGTGCAGCCGCCTTCTTACTGCTTCGCGAAGCCTTCTGGTACAAAGCACTGTGATCAAAAGTATGATGATTACACTACAGACAGTGAGTACAATGGCAGACCAGACCAGATGAAGAGGCGCACCTGTATAGCGGTCGATCAAGAGCTCTAGTCCAATGCAGAAAAGAGCTGCTTCCGCAAAAAAATACAGCGCGGTAGTGATAAAGGATATAGGAAATGTTTTGAGCAGAAGCGTAAAAATTTCTACCAGAATAGTGATCAGGACCACGATGGGAAGTGCAAGCTCGCGGAACCATCTGTTATTTGCAGTATTAAAGGAGATCATATAGAGATAGATACCCACTGCGATGCCGTCGAACAGCAGACAGATATAGATTGGCAGCTTGGTATAGATGACTGCCGGAATGATCAGCACGAATAAAATCAGACAGGCACCGATGATGAACAGTGACCAGGGACTTCCCGAAAAAACAAACAGATTCAGTAAAAAACAGCTGATGGCAGTGGCGGATAACACAATGCTGGCAAAGAGCCCAAGATCCTTCCGCTTCACCACATCCACCTGACCTGTCCTGGCCGGGTAAGGTGATGGAGATTTCTTCTTTTGCAGTTCGTTCGGATTTATGACGGGCGTATGGCAAAGGGGGCAACTTTCTAAGGAAGCATCCAGCTCTACCCCGCAGTTAACACAATAGGACATAAGACCTCTTTTCTGTGCACTCAGGCACGATTGCTTTCTATTTTTACATGAATACCATCCTTTACCAGCTTACGGAAAAAGAGTCGTTCTACATCGGATTCGATGATACTGCTGGCAAAATTGATGGTGAGAGTATCCTCAAAGCTGATGATGGCGCAGTTGGTCCGGGAGGAAAAGGGCTGCCCCATGTAGATATCGAAGCGTTCAATATAAGGCTTCATATCCTCCGGAACCTTCAGGGCTCCCATGTTGGTAAGCCCTGCGGAGGAATTTTTATCCTGTACCTTGGTGTAAAACATGCGAACCACAAAATCTTTGACAAAGAGCGGAACGATGCGGATCAAAGGGTTTCGCTGGGTACTGGCATTGGTAGTGATATCCCCCCGTAAAAATTTTTCGTTAATATAGTAGCGCATGTAATGATGCACCTGCGTGATGATCTCTTCAAAGGTATAATCACCAAGCCGTGGATCGATACCGGGATAGATCATGGTAATGAAATTGCGCAGTGTCTTTGAAGGAAAGAAACGCCGCAGGTTTACCGGCATGGCTATTTTGACAGGCCGGAGCCTGAAATGCCATTCGGATTGCTGTTTTTGAAGCAGAGCATACAGAAGAACCGCGTTCAGGTATTCGGTGATACTGGCATGGTAGCTCTTGGCAACCTGCATCACTTCACTGACAGACATGATGCCGTCGATGACGTTAAAGGTATAGAAGGGTTCCTTTGTACCCCTGACACGATAGGTCTTCTCTCCCGGCCGGGCAGGACATACCTTGGCGTTGGCATAGCGCATATAGGCATCCTCCAGTTCTTCCGGATCAGGCGCTTCGTTGATATCCATGACAAAATATTCGTTTGAGACAGAGTGCCCAAGAAGCCTTAGGTAGACAGCTGTAATCGTCTGAAGGACTGCCATCCCTCCGGTACCGTCACCGAGGCAATGATGCGCTTCCAGAGAAATCCGGCAGCCATGATAATAGATTCGCAAGAGGTACCGGTTCCCTGCCTTGAAGGGCATGGGCATACAGAAATTGCGGATATCCTCCTGAACAAAGGGGCCGGGCCTTGTGTTAGGCTCCAGATATCTCCAGAAAAGTCCCTTCCTGATTGCAGTCTTATAGGTAGGAAAGCGTTTCAGGGCGACATCAACAGCCTGTTGCAGAATATCCGGTCTGATCGGCTCCTTTAAGAGCACGGATAGCCGGTAAACAGAGGAAAAATCACGCCTTTGCAGAGTGGGATAGACGATGGCGGACAGATCCAGCTTATACCAGGTTTTGTGTCCGGATTCGGTCTTTTTGGAGTTGATCTTTCCGGAACCGGTTGTTTTTTCAGTTGTATGAAGATCCTTTTTCTTTTCCAAAATAATTCCCTTTCCGTATATAGATAAGAGTATACCACAAATAGAGGGGGATGTGTTACAATAATAAACACAAAAGGAAAACAGGGCGACGCCGCGGGAGAACCGGACGGCGCTGATTTTATGGAGGAACTATGGCAATCAGAACCAAAAAGCTTTTAAAAAAGCCATCCCCTGAGGCGAGAAACCAGAATATGATGACATTGATCAGGAAGGTTCACGGGATGATCGATAATCCGGACATTGAGAAGCACCGCCATTCGCAGGATCAGGTGGGGGCCCTTCTGGGTACCGGAAAGGATATTCTGATCCGTGAGGTGAAAATTCAGGATATGGATGGTGAATGGGTATCTGTTGACAGGGCCCATATGAAGAAATATGTGATTTTGTACTGCCATGGAGGTGGCTATTCCACCGGGAGCAGTATCTATGCAAGAACACTGACGACCAAGCTGGCAGCGAGCACTTCCATGGATGTGCTTTCTTTTGACTATCGTCTGGCGCCTGAACATCCCTATCCGGCAGCTCTGGAGGATGCCATGAAGGCATGGGATTATCTGATGCTTTTGGGGTATGGGGCAAGAGATGTCATTGTGGCAGGAGATTCGGCGGGCGGAAATATGGCGCTTTCCCTGGTGTTGAAACTTAAGAAGCAGAACAGGATCCTGCCAAGAGGCCTGGTACTCATGTCACCATGGACGGATCTGACCTCATCCGGGAAATCGCATCTTACAAGAGCAGAGGTGGATCCGGTTTTAAATGAGGAATATTTAAAAAGCATGATCGAAAACTATGCTTCGGGACAGGCACTTGACGATCCGTTGATCTCTCCCCTGTTTGGTGACTTTGAAGGCTTTCCGCCTACTTATATCCAGGTAGGAGATAATGAGGTGCTTCTTGCGGATGCCACCATGCTTCATAAGAAAATGATCCAGGCAAATGTCTCGGCAAAACTGGATGTGTTTAAGGGAATGTGGCATGTGTTTCAAATGTCACCGCTTAAGACTGCTTACGAGGCAATGGAGAAAAATGCAGAATTTATTTTTGATATTTGCCGGTAGAAAAATAAAAGGATTTTCCGGCTCGGTGCAGAATAATAATATTGAAGAGTCTTTTATGCAGAGATTTGGGAGCTGTCAATGAACATACGAGAAAGTCTGGAAAAGCTGGAAATCGAATATTTAAGTCCTTATGCGGCACACAGCGCTGCTTCGAAGGGCAGGCTCCGGGAGGAGGAACAGTGTGATATCCGTCCGGTCTATCAGAGAGACCGGGACAGGATTCTGCATTCCAAATCCTTTCGCAGGCTGAAGGATAAAACCCAGGTGTTTCTTTCCCCTGAGGGAGATCATTATCGAACCAGACTTACCCATACGCTGGAGGTTTCCCAGAATGCAAGAACGATTGCCAAGGCGCTCCGGATGAATGAGGATCTGGTGGAGGCAATCGCGCTTGGTCATGATCTGGGGCATACCCCCTTTGGGCATGCCGGGGAAAGGGCATTGAATGCGGTCTGCCCTTATGGCTTCAGACACAGTGAGCAGAGCGTGAGAACCGTGGATATCCTGGAAAAGAACGGCCAGGGACTGAATCTTACAATTGAGGTCCGGGACGGTATATTAAATCACCAGACCAAGGGAATGCCACAGACACTGGAGGGAAAAATTGTCCGGTTTTCGGATAAGATTGCCTATATTCATCACGATATGGATGATGCGATACGCGCGGGGATCCTGAAGGAGTCGGATGTGCCGAAGGAGATCGCAGAGGTGATCGGGTATACCACGGGGGAGCGGCTTGACCACTTCATTCATGATATTGTCAGTACCAGTTATGGCAAGAATGATATCATGATGTCGGAGCCGGTGGCTGAGGCAATGAAGAAATTACGTCAGTTCATGTTTGAGAGGGTTTATCAGAATAAGGAAGCAAAGAGTGAGGAAGGAAAAGCGGAAATGCTGATACAGACACTGTACAGCTATTACCGTCATCACCTGGAGCTTTTGCCCGATGATCTGATTGGACTGATAAGAGACGGCGAGCCAGAAGAAATGATTGTCTGTGACTATATCGGTGCAATGACAGACCGGTTTGCCGTTGCAAAATATGAGGAGATCTATATTCCCAAATCCTGGCACGGATAAAGAGAGAAACGGAGACAGAATGTATTATCCTGATGAATTAATTGAAGAAGTACGAATGAAAAATGATATAGTGGATGTCATTTCAGGATATGTGAGAATTCAGAAAAAGGGAAGCAGCTATTTTGGGCTTTGTCCCTTCCACAACGAAAAATCCCCTTCCTTTTCTGTATCTCCGAGTAAGCAGATGTTTTACTGCTTTGGCTGCGGGGCAGGTGGGAATGTTTTCACCTTTGTCATGCAGTATGAAAATTATTCCTTTCAGGAGGCGGTGAAGCTTCTTGCAGATCGGGCAGGGGTGAATCTTCCGGAGATGGAATACGGGGAGGAAGTAAAGAAGCGGGAATCCCAAAGGGCAAGACTTCTGGAGGTCAATAAGGAGGCTGCAAAATATTTTTATTATCAGCTCCGCAGTGAGAGAGGACAGGCAGGCTATCAATATTTACGCAGGCGTGAGCTTTCCGATGAGACCATCAAGAAATTTGGGCTGGGCTTTGCCAATGTGACCAGTGATGATCTGGTAAAGTATTTAAAAAGCAAGGGATATGAGGACAAGCTTCTTACAGAAGCCGGGCTTGCCAGCTTTGATGAAAAATACGGAATGCATGATAAATTCTGGAATCGTGTGATGTTTCCGATTCAGGACAGTAATCACCGGGTGATCGGGTTTGGCGGAAGAGTGATGGGCGATGCCAAGCCCAAGTACCTGAATTCTCCCGAAACCATGATTTTTGATAAGAGTCGTAATCTGTACGGCTTGAATTTTGCAAGGACTTCAAGAGCAGGAAACATTATTCTCTGTGAGGGTTACATGGATGTGATCGCCATGCATCAGGCAGGCTTTACACAGGCGGTGGCATCTTTGGGAACTGCCTTTACGGCAGGACAGGCAAATCTGCTGCGAAGGTATGCACAGGAAGTGATTCTTGCCTATGACAGTGATGGGGCAGGTGTGACGGCAGCACTTCGTGCCATCGGAATTTTGAAGGAAGTGGGACTTACCGGTAAGGTATTGAATTTAGAGCCCTACAAGGATCCGGATGAATTTATCAAAAATCTTGGAAGAGAAGCCTTCGAGGAACGAATTCGGAAAGCGGAGAACAGCTTTTTCTTTGAGCTTCGGATGCTGCAACGGGATTTTGACTTAAACGATCCGGAATCCAAGACCCGTTTTCACAGAGAAATTGCAAAGAAGCTATGTGGTTTTTCGGAGGAAGTGGAGCGGGAGAATTACATTGAGGCAGTAGCTGAGAAATATCACATTGGCTTTGAGAATCTCCGCAAGCTGGTTCTTGGCTATGCAGCCCAGACGGGACTTGCTGTGCCTGCAGCCAGGCCGAAATCCGGCATTCAGAAAAAGAATGATCCGGAAGAAAACAAAAGAAAACCGCAGAAGCTTCTTCTTACATGGTTGGTGGAGGAACCGGCGGTTTATCAGAAAATTAAGAAATATATATCCCCCGGTGATTTCACCGAGGATTTATATAAAAAAGTAGCCGAAAAGCTTTTTGCGGATCTGGATGGAGGGTGCTTAAACCCGGCTGCCATTATCAGTCTGTTTACCGACGAGGAGGAACAGCGTGAGGTGGCTGGTCTGTTTAACACAAAACTCATGGAGCTTGAATCACGTGCAGATCGCGAAAAGGCATTTCATGATATAGTTTTAGCGGTTAAGCGCAACAGTCTTGATTATTTTTCCAGCCAGCTTGGTGCAGATGTATCTGCGATCAATCAGGTGATCGAAGGCAAAAAGGCGCTGGAAGAACTTAGCAAAACGCATATTTCACTGGATTAAGGCTAATAATGGTAATGTTTAGAATGTCAGGAAGGATGGAAAGCCGAAGATGGATGAAAACACACAGGCAAAATTTGATGAGAAGCTTGCGCAGCTCTTAGCAATTGCCAAGAAGAAGAAAAATGTATTAGAGTATCAGGAAATTACGGATTTTTTTGCTGATATGGCATTGGGAGAGGAACAGTTTGATAAGATCATCGAGACCCTGGAGCAGAACAATATTGATATCCTGCGTATCACAGAGGGGGATGATGTGGATGATGAGGAAATCATACTGACAGAGGAGGATGAGGTTGATGTTGAAAATATCGACCTTTCTGTGCCGGATGGAATCAGTATTGAGGATCCCGTCAGAATGTATTTAAAGGAAATCGGTAAGGTGCCGCTACTTAGCGCCGAGGAGGAGATTGAGCTTGCCCAGAAGATGGAGATTGGAGATCAGGAGGCAAAGAAGCGCCTTGCGGAGGCAAATCTTCGTCTGGTGGTCAGCATTGCTAAGCGCTATGTGGGACGCGGAATGCTGTTCCTTGATCTGATCCAGGAGGGAAATCTGGGTCTTATTAAGGCTGTGGAGAAATTTGATTATCGTAAGGGATATAAATTTTCTACCTATGCGACATGGTGGATTCGTCAGGCAATTACAAGAGCGATTGCCGATCAGGCAAGAACCATCCGTATTCCCGTGCATATGGTAGAAACAATCAATAAACTGATCCGTGTGAGCAGACAGCTGCTTCAGGAGCTTGGACGGGAACCTACCCCGGAGGAGATTGCGGAGGAAATGAATCTGCCGGTAGAGCGGGTGCGTGAGATCCTGAAGATTTCACAGGAGCCTGTTTCTCTGGAAACTCCGATCGGTGAGGAGGAAGATTCTCATCTGGGAGATTTTATACAGGATGACAATGTGCCGGTGCCTGCTGATGCAGCAGCCTTTACACTGCTCAAGGAACAGCTGGTGGAGGTACTTGGAACGCTTACCGAAAGAGAGCAGAAGGTTTTAAGGCTGCGCTTTGGTCTTGATGATGGGCGTGCAAGGACGCTGGAAGAGGTTGGTAAGGAATTTAATGTTACCAGAGAGCGTATCAGACAGATCGAGGCAAAGGCGCTCCGCAAGCTCCGTCATCCCAGCAGAAGCAGAAAGCTGAAGGATTATCTTGACTGATGAACAGACAAGTGATTTTATCGGCAAGGATGCAGGCGGTGGCAGATCTGGTGACAGCAGGAAACCGGGTCTGTGATGTGGGATGTGATCACGGTTATATATCCATTTACCTGGTTCAGAGTAGAAAAGCACCCTGTGTGCTTGCTATGGATGTAAATAGAGGACCGCTTCAGCGGGCATCAGAGCACGTTAAGGCTGCCGGGCTGGAGAAATACATAACGCTGCGCCTCTCGGATGGACTTCTGGCATTCCGGAAGGGAGAGGCAGATACGCTTGTGTGTGCGGGAATGGGAGGAAGACTGATGCAGCGGATCCTGGAAAGAGAACCGGATAAAACCTTTTCTTTTCGGGAACTGATTCTGCAGCCACAGTCGGAAATCGGTACATTCCGCAGGTTTTTGGAAAAAATGGGATATTCCATTGAAGATGAAGATATGATATTGGAGGAAGGTAAATTCTATCCGGTAATTAGAGCGGTCAGAGGGAAGGCAGAACGGCCGATGACACAGGTACAGGCCCGGTTTGGTCCGGTTCTCCTTGAAAAAAAGCATCCCGTTCTGATGAAATTCCTGAAAAAGGAATGGAACAGCTGCCTCGCAATCAGAGCGGAGCTGGCTCATGCCGAGGAAGGCGGACGGATGGAAAAAAGAAGGAAGGAGCTTGAACAGGATATGGGGTATCTGCGTCAGGCTGCCGGATTAATGGGGATGGAGGAAATTTATGGTTACGATTACAATTGACGGGGTAAAAAAGCAATATCCGAAGGGAACGCGTTTTGAAGAGATCGCCCGGGAATATCAGCCAAAGTATACGGATATGATCGCACTGGTTCTTGAAAACGGAAAAATCAGAGAACTGATGAAAACGGCTGAAAAGGACTGCACACTTTCCTTTTTGACGATTCGCGATGCGATTGGGCATAAGACCTATGTCCGGACAGCACTTATGACGTTGGTGAAGGCAGTGTATGATGTCCTGGGAACGGATCAGGTAAAACGGGTTAAGGTAGAATTTGCCATTGGACAGGGATACTATTGCAGTATTAAGATGGATGAGAAGCTGACTTTGGAGCAGGTAAAGCAGATAGGCTCCAGAATGCAGGAGCTTGTACAGGCAGATTTGCCGATCACAAAGAAATCCTATCCCATCGATGAGGCAATGGAGATCTTCCGCCAGCATAATATGAAGGATAAGGAAAAGCTGTTCCGTTACCGCCGAAGCTCATTCGTCAATATTTATTGTCTCGATGGCTTTTATGATTACTATTACGGCTATATGCTGCCGAGTACCGGTTATTTAAAATATTTTGATGTGATGCTGTATGAAGGAGGAATTCTTCTTCTGATCCCAAGTAGTAACGAGCCTACCAAAATTGATTATTTTGAGCCAAAGGAAAAGTTTTTCCACACCCTGATGACCTCCACACAGTGGGGCGAGATGATGGGAATCGATACGGTGGGTGACTTGAACAATGCGATCCGCGACGGGCAGCTGAATGATATGATACTGGTACAGGAAGCATTGCAGGAAAGAAGAATCGGCGAGATTGCCCGGGAAATTGTGGATCGGGGGAATGTCAAATTCGTATTGATTGCCGGTCCGTCTTCCTCCGGTAAGACGACCTTTTCCCACAGACTTTCCATTCAGCTTCGCACCTATGGTATGGTACCGCATCCGATAGCGCTGGATGATTACTTTGTGAACAGGGAAGATACTCCAAGGGATGAAAATGGTGATTACAATTTTGAATGTCTGGAAGCAATTGATGTAAATCAGTTTAATTCGGACATGAACAGACTGCTTGCGGGAGAGACGGTGGAGCTTCCCACGTTTGATTTCAAAACCGGTAAGAGGGAATATCGTGGAAACTTTAAGAAACTGGGACCGGAGGATATTCTGGTAATTGAGGGAATTCATGGACTGAATCCCAAGACGACTGCATCCATGCCGGATGAGAGCAAATTCAAGATCTATATCAGTGCTCTCACCAGTCTTAATGTTGATGAGCATAACAGGATTCCGACTACGGACGGAAGACTGCTGCGCCGTATGGTGCGGGATGCCCGGACCAGAGGTGCCAGTGCAAGAAGAACCATTGAGATGTGGCCTTCGGTAAGAAGAGGAGAGGAGACTTACATTTTCCCCTTCCAGGAAAGCGCAGACGAAATGTTTAATTCAGCTTTAATATATGAGCTGGCAGTTCTCAAGCAGTATGCGGAACCGCTCCTTTTCGGAATTGAGAAGGATGCGCCGGAATACTACGAGGCGAAGCGCCTGCTGAAGTTCATGGAATATTTCCTCGGAATTGACAGCAGGAATGTTCCTGACAATTCAATCTGCCGAGAGTTTATCGGTGGAAGCTATTTTAATGTGTAATTATATTGTGTAATATAGATAAGAGAAATCAAGTAGGACAAATGATCGCGGCTGCCTTTGGCAGGTGAGGAAAGTCCGGGCTTCATAGGGCAGGATGCCGGATAACATCCGGTGGAGGTGACTCCAAGGCCAGTGCAACAGAAATATACCGCCCCATATACAGTTTTTGGACTGTATAGGAAAACAGCTATGCTGTCTTCTTTGGGGTAAGGGTGGAAGGGCAGTGTAAGAGACTACCGCCTGCACGGTAACGGGCAGGGCACATGTAAACCCCATCCGAAGCAAGACCAAACAGAAAGCGCTTAAGCTTGCCCGGCGAGCTTTCAGGTAGGTCGCTTGAGGCTGCTGGTAACAGCAGTCCTAGATAGATGATCATTCACGACATAACCCGGCTTATCGTCCTGCTTGATTTACAGGAACTGAAACATGGAATGGAAAAAGAAAAGCTGCCAGATTTTTGCGGTGTTGATAATAACGTGTGTTATGACTGCGCTGGCAGCAACCTATGACGAGCATAATGAAGTCATATCTGGAACAGAGACTTTTGATCCCTGGAGTGTTCAGACAGAGTGTGTACGCATTCAGGCAGAAGGACACTATGGAAGCGGAAGTATTCTGAAGATATCTGATCAGGAAGCGGTGATTGTAACGAACAGGCACGTATTGCTGTACTGGAGTGAGGACAGCTACGTGACTTTTTTTCATGGCGCATCCTGCGGAGGGGAAATATTGTGGATGTCTGAAAAAGAAGACGTGGGATTTCTGAAGGCGGATCTGCGGACACTTACTGAAGAAGAGAAGTTGGAATTACAGGCAGTAGAGCTGGTGGATGAAGAACCGCAGAAGGGCGACTATTTTTTTATGATCGATATGGCATCGGATGTATGGAAGAAAGAAATCTATGAAGGACAGATTCTGGAACCTCTGATGTACCTGGAGGAATTTGGGACGGAAATGCTTTATGGGGAATCCTGCTTTGAGCCAGGAATGTCAGGCTGCGGTGTCTATGATATGCAGGGAAGATACATTGGAATGCTGACCGGTGGAACACAGCAGAACGAGATTGCAGCGGTGCCGGCGGAAAGTATAAAAAAATATTTCATTACAGAATGAACAAATGGCATAAGAAGCGTATCCTTGAAAAAGTATTGACAGCTAGCGTTTGCTAGCTTATACTTTTTCAAGAGAGGCTAGTAAACACTAGCCAATGAAATACAAAGGAGAAGCAGATGAAAACATTTAATTTAGAAGAATATTTGAGTAACGGTATTGAGAGAATTGTGAAAGAGATTATGAAGGCATCCCTGGAGAATCCGCAGGAAAGTCTGTTCCTGATGCAATATGCCAGGGAGAGCAGAAAGGCAAGAGCACTCCGCAGGCAAAAGGAGATAGAAGGGAAGCATATCCCGCCGTTCTTGATCGCCAGTATTACCAATCAGTGTAATCTTCACTGCAAAGGCTGTTATGCCAGGGCAAATAACAGCTGTCATGATTGCTCGTCGGATCAGGACAAAGCATTGATGAATGAGGACTGGAAACGTATTTTTGGACAGGCGGCTGAGCTTGGTGTCAGTTTTATTCTGTTGGCCGGTGGAGAGCCATTTATGAGAAAGGATGTGCTGAATGAAGCCGCAAAGCAGAAAAAAATATTATTTCCGATCTTTACAAACGGAACCCTGATACAGGAGGATTCTATTCATTTACTTTCAAAAAACAGAAATCTGATTCCGATACTCAGTATAGAAGGACAGAAGCTTACAACCGATAAGCGCAGAGGTGCCGGCGTTTATGAAAAATTATGTGATACAATGGAAACATTACACAGACAGGGGATTTTATTTGGTGCCTCTGTAACGATAAGCATGGAAAACCGGGATGAAGTGCTGTCAGAGCAGTTTGTACAGAATCTGGCATCGCGTGGTTGCAAAGGGATTGTTTTTGTGGAATATGTACCGGCAGATCCGGCAACAAAGAATCTGGCACTTACTGATGAGGCCAGAGCAGTTGTACTAAGGAGGATCAATGAACTGAGGAAGGACAGACAGGAAATGGTGTTTATCGCCTTTCCGGGAGATGAAAAGAGCTCCGGTGGTTGCCTGGCGGCAGGTCGGGGATTCTTTCATATCAATGCACATGGCGGTGCGGAACCGTGTCCTTTTTCTCCTTATTCTGATACAAGCTTAAAGGAGGTTTCTCTGGAGGAGGCACTTGACTCCCCTCTGTTCAGGCACTTACAGGAAAACGGGAATCTCGAAAAGGAACATATTGGAGGCTGTGTTCTGTTTGAACAGAGAGATCTGGTACAAAAATTGTTGAGAGGAGAATGCTGATGACAACGAAGGAAAGAATTGTGGAGGAAGCGTTGACGCTGTTTTCCGTGAAGGGCTACAAGGGAACCAGTGTGAAGGATATTGCGGGGGCAGTCGGAATTAAGGACAGCTCCATCTATAAGCATTTCACCGGTAAGCAGGAGATTCTGGATGCAATCGTCAGACAGATGGGAATCTGTATGGAAAGACTGTCCGTTTCGATAGGACTTCCGGATGAGCAGGAGGCGGCAAAGTATTATGGGGAATTATCTCTGCAGCAATTGCAGGAGTTGAGCCGGAAGGTATTTCTGTTTTATCTGCAGGATGAATTTGCATCCCGGTTTTGGAGACTGGCTATCATGGAGCAGTTTCGGAATGCAGAATTTTATGAGAAATATCGCCGTATCTTTATGGAGGAAAGCATTGCGTATCTGACGGGCATCTTTACTGAAATGGTACGGCAAAAATCATTCCGTGAAACAGATCCGGAGGTTCTTGCAATGAACTTCTATGCCCCCATTTTTTTCCTTCTCAGTAAATATAGCGGAAGACCGAAAAAAGGGCAGGAGGCATTGAAAATTCTGGATAAGCAGGTGGCCGAGTTTCACAGATGCTACAGTCAGCAATAGAAAAAACCCACTCACATGACGGTATGAGCGGGTTTTACTATGTCCATTTATTCTAAAATGAATAGAAATTAAGCCATCTTGTTTACAGCCTGAGCTAAACGTGATACTTTTCTGGAAGCAGTGTTTTTGTGATAAACACCCTTTGTAGCTGCTTTGTCGATAGTAGCTGTAGCAGCAACTAAAGCTTCTGCAGCAGCAGCCTTATCATTTGCTTCGATAGCAGCGTTTACTTTCTTAACAGCTGTCTTAACGCCAGACTTGATTGCTTTATTTCTTTCAGCTTTGGTTCTGTTTACTAAAATTCTCTTCTTTGCAGATTTAATGTTAGCCACGATGTACACCTCCTATTAAAATCATCAGTTCCTTGAGATGTTTCATTAAAGCCGGAGACACGGACGTCTTAATGTAAACACACGCATATTATTTTAGCGGTAAAAGCAGGTCCTGTCAATACATAATTAGCAAAAGTTTGGAAAATACTGTACATAAATGAAGAAGACATCAAAGAGTCTTCTTGAAAACGAAGAATTGCGCAGGAGGAATCATGAGCAGTTACAAGGTAAGGACAGATTTAGCCCTGGAAGCAAAAGAAAATATGGAAGAGAATGCTGAAGGGGGCAGAGGTGTTTCTGTGGAAGAAGAATATGATGAGGAAAAGGAAATTAAGCTTACCAGAGTAGTTATTGAGACCAAAAACGGTTCCAGGGCCATGGGAAAGCCCATAGGTACTTACGTTACGCTGGAAGCACCGGCAATGGCACTTCCGGATGAGAACTATCATGAGGAGATCTCCGAGGAACTTGCAAAACAGCTGAAGGCGATTATTCCCGGCATTGATAAGGAATTGTCTGTAATGGTAGTGGGACTTGGAAACCGGGATGTGACGGCGGACGCATTGGGGCCTAACGTGGTGGACAATCTGACCATTACCCGTCATATGGTCAGGGAATATGGTAAGGCCGCGTATAACCAAAGCCGTATCCATATGATCAGTGGATTAATACCGGGTGTTATGGCAAAGACAGGAATGGAATCACAGGAAATTATCAGAGGTGTGGTGGAAATGACCCATCCTGATGTAGTGATTATCATTGATGCTCTTGCTGCACGATCTACCAAGAGATTAAATCGCACGATTCAGGTGACCAATACCGGAATTCATCCGGGATCGGGTGTGGGAAATCACAGAAATGCAATCACGGAAGAAAGCCTTGGAGTCCCGGTGATCGCCATTGGAGTACCTACGGTGGTGGATGCCGCAACAATTGTAAGTGATGCCTTCGAAAAAATGCTGCAGCTTGCAGGGGAAGAGCCACTTGAAGTGCAGGATGAATTATTTGTGGGTTTAGGAGAGCTTTACAATATGTATGTGACGGGAAAGGATGTAGACTATGAGATCAAGCAGATTAGTCATATTATCTGTAATGCGATCAACAGTGCTCTTGAAATTTGAATGAATGTCCGGGGATAAGCATATACTTCCGTAGTGAGGTGCGTGCAGTGAGAGGTAAGCATAGGGATCGGATGATCAGAAAATGGGGCATCACAGGATTGGTTCTGGCCTGCATCCTTTGCAGCTGCATTAATTTTATGCGCAGCAGAGAGGTCGGGAGTGATGAACAGTCTGCATTGCAAAAAAATACAGCTGTATTTTTAAGAGGACAGATGGAGAGAGCCTATTTTCAGTTACCGGCATTTCTGGAGGAGAAGGGGACAGGCGGGAATTTGGCAGAAACTATGGAAAACTGTATGTGGAGAGAATTCCCCCTGTACCATTACGCCTCTTTTATAGAAGAGGAGCAGCCACTGAGAGAAGATATGGAGACTGCCAGACGAATTCTGCAAAATGAAGGAGTGGACGAGGATTACAAAAATATTGAAGAAGAAAAGCTGGATTATGAGGAGAATGCACTTCATATAGAAGGAAGTGTGTTGGATGAAATGGAAAGAGAAAATGGTTTACATAATTCTAATGCTGAGGCAATGGAGGAACTACCTGGGCAGATACAGCAGTCGACAGATGATATGACTGATGGGGAAACAGACTACCAGCCTGCAGGTTTTGAGACCCTTGACTATCCTTCCTATACATATGACTGGTCTGAGGAGTGGAATTATGAAGCACTTGTGTCTAATTTTTATGCAATAGACAGTTCTACCTTACTAAAAGAAGAATATCTGAATCTTGACAAATTATTATATCAGGATTTAGCAGTGGATCGTACGACGGATGGTCCGCAGATTCTGCTCTATCATACTCATGCCAGTGAGAACTTTGCTGATTCTGTGGAGGGTGATCCTTCTACGACAATTGTGGGGGCAGGGGAAAAGCTTGCAGGACTCCTGGAGGAGAAATACGGTTTCCGGGTGCTTCACCACACAGAGGTATATGATGCTGTCCGGGAGGATGCCTATGCCAATGCGCTGCCGGAGATTGAAAAGCTTTTGGAAGAGAATCCTACCATAGAGGTGGTGATCGATCTGCATCGGGATGCGGTGTCCGGCGATCGGAAGCTGGTGATGGACCTACAGGGACGTCCCACAGCCAGATTTATGTTTTTTAACGGACTGAGCTGTATTCGCAAGAGCGGGGACATTGCTTATCTGGGAAATCCTTACATACAGGATAATCTGGCCTTTTCCTTTCAGGCCCAGGTGGCGGCAAATGAATATTACCCCGGCATTGCCCGAAAAATCTATTTGAAGGCATATCGGTACAATCTGCATTTAAAGCCAAAAAGCATGCTGATCGAGCTGGGAGCACAGAACAATACTGTGGAGGAAATTATGAATGCCTGTGATCCACTGGCACATATCCTTGCCATTGTGCTTGACGGAGTTTTGTGATAAACTGTACAAGGAGTTGTGGGCCTTGGAGCCCATGACATAGCTTGACGGAGGTATCTATGGCACACATCGACCAAAGCAAAATCAGAAATTTCTGTATTGTTGCACATATTGATCACGGTAAATCAACACTGGCAGACAGAATTATTGAAAGAACAGGGCTTCTTACCAGCAGAGAAATGCAGGCACAGGTCCTTGATAATATGGACCTTGAACGTGAAAGAGGAATCACGATCAAGGCGCAGACGGTTCGCACGATTTATAAGGCAAAGGACGGAGAGGAATACATTTTTAACCTGATAGATACGCCGGGACATGTGGATTTCAATTATGAGGTCAGCAGAAGCCTTGCGGCCTGCGACGGGGCAATTCTTGTGGTGGATGCGGCTCAGGGAATTGAAGCGCAGACACTGGCAAATGTATATCTGGCACTGGATCATGATCTCGAGGTTTTTCCTGTGATCAACAAGATCGATCTGCCAAGTGCAGATCCGGAAAGGGTTAAAAACGAGATTGAGGATGTGATTGGAATTGAAGCCCAGGACGCACCGTTGATTTCCGCAAAAAATGGGATCGGGATCGATGACGTATTGGAGGCAATTGTAGTAAAAATTCCAGCGCCGGGCGGAAGTCCGGATCATCCCCTACAGGCATTGATCTTTGACTCCGTGTATGATTCCTATAAAGGAGTTATCATTTTCTGTCGTATTATGGAGGGCAGGGTTTCCAAGGGAACCAATATTCGCATGATGGCGACGGGAGCAAGCGCTGATGTTGTGGAGGTAGGCTATTTTGGTGCAGGACAGTTCATTCCCTGTGAGGAGCTTTCTGCCGGAATGGTAGGGTATATCACAGCCTCTATTAAGAATGTGAAGGACACTGCGGTGGGAGATACCGTCACGGACGCGGCAAATCCCTGCAAAGAACCACTTCCCGGTTATAAGAAAGTGAATTCTATGGTATATTGTGGCGTTTATCCGGCAGATGGCGCAAAGTACCCGGATCTTCGGGATGCGCTGGAAAAGCTTCAGCTCAATGATGCCTCCCTGCGTTATGAGCCGGAAACCTCTATTGCGCTTGGCTTTGGATTCCGCTGTGGCTTCCTGGGATTGCTGCATCTTGAAATTATCCAGGAACGTTTGGAAAGAGAGTATAATCTGGATCTGGTCACAACCGCACCGGGTGTTATTTATAAGGTACACAAGACAGATGGAGAGGTGATTTCCCTGACCAATCCTTCCAATCTGCCGGATCCTTCCGAAATAGAATACATGGAAGAGCCTGTGGTGTCGGCAGAAATTATGGTGACAACGGAATTTATCGGTTCTATCATGGAACTCTGTCAGCAAAGGCGCGGAAAGTATCTTGGAATGGAATATATTGAAGAGACGAGGGCTCTTCTCAAATATGAACTTCCTCTCAATGAAATTATCTATGATTTCTTTGATGCATTAAAATCACGATCCAGAGGATATGCTTCTTTTGACTATGAGCTCAAGGGCTATGAGCAGTCAGAGCTTGTCAAGCTGGACATCCTGATCAATAAGGAAGAGGTGGATGCTCTTTCCTTTATCGTGCATAAGGACAGTGCCTACGAACGCGGAAGAAAGATGTGTGAGAAGCTTAAGGATGAGATTCCAAGACATCTGTTTGAAATTCCGATTCAGGCAGCTGTCGGCGGTAAGGTTATTGCAAGAGAGACGGTGAAAGCGATGCGCAAGGATGTCCTTGCCAAGTGCTATGGTGGCGATATCACACGAAAGAAAAAGCTTCTGGAAAAACAGAAGGAGGGTAAGAAGCGTATGCGTCAGATCGGTAACGTGGAGATCCCTCAAAAGGCATTTATGAGTGTCCTGAAGCTGGATGACAAGTAAGATGAAGAAGCTTGCTATCTATATTCATATTCCTTTTTGTGTCAGGAAATGCCTGTATTGTGACTTCCTTTCAGCACCGGCCTCTGACGAAACAAGGGAGCAGTATGTGCAGGCATTGTGCCGGGAAATCAGGGAAGAGAGAAAAAGTTATGTAAACTACAAGATAGAGACGATCTTTCTGGGAGGAGGAACGCCTTCCTTGCTTTCCGGAGAGCAGCTTGACCGGATTCTTGGAACTGTGTTTGACGCTTATCAGGTGGCGGATGACTGTGAGATTTCCATGGAAGTGAATCCCGGAACGGTTACAAAAGAGAAGCTGAAAGCTTATAAGAGGGCAGGGGTAAACCGCCTGAGCATTGGCATGCAGTCTGCTGTGGAGGAAGAACTGCAAAGCCTTGGAAGGATTCACAGCAGTGAGGATGCTTTTGATACTTACGAACTTGCGATTAAAACAGGATTTAACAATATTAATATCGACCTGATGTCAGCGATTCCGGGGCAGACAATAGAAAGCTGGAAAGAGAGTCTGAAACGTATTTTGGACTTAGAACCGGCACCGGCACATGTTTCGGCGTATAGCCTGATAATTGAGGAGGGGACGCCCTTTTTTGAAAACACACCTACACTTCCGGATGAGGATACCGAACGGGAAATGTATAAAATAACAAATGATATATTAAGCGAGGCCGGTTATCTGCGGTATGAAATTTCCAATTATGCAAAGCCGGGCTTTGCATGCAGGCATAACTGTACTTACTGGGAGAGAGGCAGTTATGCGGGTTTTGGAATCGGTGCGGCATCGCTGGTGGAACAGGTTCGTTTTTCCAATACCCGTAATCTGAAGGATTATCTGGGGAAATATCTGAAAAATGCGACAGTGGCCATAAAAGAGAACAGGCAGGAACTGTCTGTGGAGGAGCAGATGGAGGAATTTATGTTTCTCGGACTCCGCATGATGAGAGGAGTCAGTGCCGGTAAGTTCAGTGATCTTTTTGGGAAAACCATTGAACAGGTTTATCCGGGAATTGTAGAAAAATATTGTAGGCAGGGATTACTGCAGAAAATACCGGAACAAGGTTCTGGTGAAGTTAGAATTGCACTGACAGAGCGTGGGATTGATGTGAGCAATGTCATTATGGCAGATTTTTTGCTGACATAATAATATAACGGTTGTTATCCATTGCTGACATTCGTATAATATTGTATAATAAGTTTATTTGGAAAGGCACTAGGTCACCTGAGGAGTCATAGAATAATAAAAATGACTTTGGGGGCGCCCTTTTGAAAACCTTCAGGCAACCTTTATCAGCAGCGGAGGAAGCTCATTATATACAGGCGCTGCATAGCGAGGACAGTGACGAAGCTGCTGCGGCCAGAGAAATCCTGATAGAGAGGAACTTGCGTCTGGTGGCCCACATTGCCAAAAAATATCAGAATGTTGATGAAGATATGGAGGATCTGATCTCCATTGGGACGATCGGACTGATCAAGGCAGTATCCTCGTTTGATGCCGGAAAGGGGAAACTGAGCACCTACGCTTCCAGATGTATTGACAATGAATTGCTGATGCTGCTTCGAACCAAAAAAAAGAGCTCTAGAGAGGTATCTTTATTTGAGCCTATCGGAACAGATAAAGAAGGAAATGAGATTAATCTGCTGGATATCATTGAGCATGAGCAGGAGGATATCACAGAGCAGATGGAGCTTTATGAAAATACCAAAAAGCTGATTGGCCTTCTTGACAAGCTGCTTACAGCACGGGAAAAGGAAATCATTTTTTTGAGATACGGGCTTGCTTGTGGCAGAGAAGTGACACAGCGTGAAATCGGAGAAATGCTTCATATTTCACGAAGCTATGTATCGCGGATAGAGAAAAGGGCTTTGCAAAAATTAAGGGAAGGCTTTGCAAACTAACAGGGGGATGAAAACATGCAATTTAAGAGAACAGAAGAATTAAGAGTTGGGATGCGTCTTGCACGTCCGATTTATAACAAGAACGGCGTGCTTTTGTTTGAACGCGCTTCCAAACTGACGGATCAGGGAATTGCAAGTATTAAGAATGTCGGACTGATCGGTATCTTTATTTTGGAACCGGCAGAGCCGGTGCCGCCAATGTCCGAGGAAGATATTGAATTTGAACGTTTCCAGACCATTAATGTTTATGCCATTATGGAGGAACTGGAAAGGATCATGAATACCGGGAGAACCTCAAGGCTTCAGATTATCGTTTCGGATATTATCAAGAACTATGGACATCTGGAGAAGAAGATCAATTTTATCCAGAATCTCCGCAGTGTGGAAGACTATAAATATAAGCATGCGTTGAATGTTGCAATACTGTGTGCCATGATGAGCAATCAGATGAATCTGAAAGTGGAAGACAGACTGGATCTGGTGACCGCTGCTCTCCTGCATGGGCTTGGGGACTATGATCTGATCGAAAAGCTTTGCTCCTCTGATCCCAATGTAAAACGTTTCTGTGTTCAGGCAGATAAGATCAGCGAAAGCGCGGAGGATGGAAAAATTGATTCTGCAATTAAGCTTATGGAAGGCTCTATGATCCTTGCGGTAGCGGAGGTTTTTGACAACATGACTGCCATGAGCTTTGAACGTCCGCCGGAATCGGAGGTTGCTGCGATCAAGTACCTGATGAATCATGAGGTTTACCCCAGAAAAGCGGTAGATGCTCTGGTCAATTCCGTAAGTATTCTTTCACAGGGTGTCTGTGTGGAGTTGAATACCGGTGATAAGGCACTTGTTCTTTCGGAAAATCCTATGGATATTCTCAGCCCTATGGTACTTTGCTTTGGGGATAATTCCATTATTGATCTGAGCAACAAGGATGCCTATGGGGATATCGAGATCACGGATATTATGAAAACCATGGATAACCGTCATGAAATGGATACAGAAATGCTTGCAAAATATGGATTCGGGAAGTAAGTTAGCTTGTTCGGGAGAGGAAGGATAGGACGGCATAGATGGCTACAATAGAAGAAATGCTGAGAACTGCAAAGGAAGCGGGAGCGTCGGATGTGCACATCACAGTCGGCGTACCACCTAAAATGCGTGTGAACGGACATTTGATCACAATGGATTATCCCAGGCTGCTGCCTGATGATACCAAGGCACTCCTGGATGAGATTATGAGTGAACAGCAGAGGGCACGGTTTGAGAAAGTGGGAGAGCATGATATGTCATTTTCCATTCCCAATATGGGGAGATATCGTGTCAATGCCTATAAACAGAGAGGATCCGTAGCGATTGCACTCCGCCTTGTGGGAACGCAGGTTCCTTCTGCAGAGGAGTTGGGTATCCCGGATTCGGTCATCGAGCTTTATCAGCGTAAAAGAGGATTGGTATTGGTCACGGGACCTACCGGGAGCGGGAAGTCAACGACGCTTGCGGCAATTATTGATAAGATAAACAATAATCGGGAAAGTCATGTGATCACATTGGAGGATCCCATCGAATATCTACATCAGCACAAGCTGTCAATGGTCAATCAGAGAGAAATCGGACTGGATTCCCAAAGTTACGCAAATGCGCTTCGTGCGGCGCTCCGGGAAGACCCGGATGTGATTCTGGTTGGAGAAATGAGAGACTTTGAGACGATCAGTGTTGCAATCACGGCAGCGGAGACCGGACACCTGGTATTATCTACCTTACATACGATCGGTGCTGCCAGCACGGTGGATCGTGTTATCGATGTGTTTCCGCCACATCAGCAGCAACAGGTGAGGGTACAGCTTGCAAATGTATTGGAGGCTGTGGTTTCCCAGCAGTTGATTCCAAAGGCTGATGAGAGTGGACGGGTGGCAGCCTTTGAAGTACTCCATGCAAATCATGCGGTGCGAAATCTGATTCGTGAGGGAAAAACACACCAGCTCATGAGCGTTATGCAGACGAACCGAAAGCTTGGAATGATATCTATGGATGAGGCAATCGTGCAGTTATATCGGGACGGCAGGATCAGTAAAGAGATGGCGGTCCAGTTTGCACAGGATCCCGATAGTATGATAAATAAGTTAGCGGTTTGATTTTTGCAAAATATATTTGATTTTTGAATGAAATTCCTGTACAGTAGACATATCCGACAATCGGATATGTCTATTTTTTATTCTTTTGCTGCAGCACTGCAGTATGCCCGGAATTTCAGTTCCGGTCAGTTTCCCTTATAGAGAGAAGGAGATTTTGGGAAAAGGAGGTATTTTTGTTCAGTAAAATTTTATCAGGGACTATTTATGGAATGGATTGTCATCTTGTCCATGTGGAGGCGGATCTGTCTAAGGGACTGCCCTGTTTTGTCATGGTAGGAAACCTGGGAAGCGAGGTAAAGGAGGCAGGAGAAAGAGTGCGGATTGCCCTTAAAAATTCCGGTATTATCCTTCCCCCTATGCATATCGCCGTGAATATTTCGCCGGGGAATATTCGAAAGGAAGGAACCGGCTTTGATCTTCCTATCGCGATAGCGGTGCTAAGTGCAATGGGAAAGCTCCCTATGGATGCCGCAAATGGATTTTTGCTTTTAGGTGAGCTTAGCCTGGACGGACATTTAAAACCGGTCAGAGGGATGTTGCCCATTTCAAACCGGGCTGTAAAAGCCGGTATCAGTCGCTGCATTGTGGCACGGGACAATGCCCGGGAGGCTGCTGCCATTACACAGATGGAGGCGATAGGAGCTGACAGCCTGCAGCAGGTGGTGGAATATTTATGCCTTGGAGAAAACGGGAGAAGGGAATTTTTGCCTGCCTGTCCGAATTGTGCTCCGGGAGCAGAGACAAAGAAGGAGACGGTTGACTTTGAAGAAGTGCGAGGGCAGGAGAGTGTGAAGAGAGGAGCACTGATTGCTGCAGCAGGCTTTCACCATATGCTGATTGCGGGACCTCCGGGGGCCGGAAAGACAATGATTGCCCGCAGACTCCCAACGATTCTTCCGCCTCTTTCCGAGGAGGAAAGTCTGGAGGTGTCTTCGATATATAGCATTTCGGGACAACTGCCGGCAGACAAGCCGCTGATGACCAGGCGGCCTTTTCTCAGCCCCCATCACACCGTATCTCCCCAGGCGTTGGCAGGCGGAGGAAAGGTTCCGAAGCCGGGGGTCATCAGTCTTGCCCATAGAGGTGTGCTGTTTCTGGATGAACTGCCTGAGTTTAAGAGACAGACGCTGGATCTGCTTAGGCAGCCCCTGGAGGATAGGACGATCCAGATTTCCAGAAGCAGCGGAACATTCTGCTATCCGGCAGATATCATGCTGTGCGCAGCCATGAACCCGTGTCCCTGCGGATACTATCCTGACAGAAATAAGTGCAGATGTACCCCTTTTGAGATCCATACCTATCTGAGTCATATTTCCGGGCCGATTCTTGACCGGATGGATATCTGTGTCATGGCGCCCAGAATAGAGCTCTCTCAGTTGCAAAACGGCAGAAAGGGGGAAAGCAGTGCCTCCATGAGGGATAAGGTCATTAAGGCGCGCAAAATGCAAAAGACACGGTATCGGGGAACGGCGATCCGTTTTAATTCCGAACTCGGGGCAGGAGAAATAGAGAAGTACTGCAGTCTGGGATCGGAGGAGAGAAAGATGATGGAACAATTGTTCCGGAGTATGAAGCTCAGTGCCAGAGCTTATCATAGGCTGCTGAAGGTGGCAAGAACCATTGCCGATCTAGACGCCAGTGAACAGATCAGGAAGGAACATCTTGCCCAGGCTGCCTGTTATCGGACCCTGGAGATTTTTGACAGATAAGGAAAAGGCGGAAAAACAGATATGGAGAGAAAACAGAAGCTTTATCAATTCTGGCTTCACAACCTGCCGGATGTAGGAGATGCTGCGATTCGCAGGCTTCTTGCGGCGTTTGGAGATGCAAAAAGCGTATACGGTGCATCTGAGAAGCAACTTTCACAGATCCTAAAAAAGGAAACAGCGGAAAAGATCAAAGTATTTTCCGGCTGGTGGAACATGGAAAAGGCATATGAGAATATGCGAAAAAAGAAAATTGCCTTTCTGACGGTTGATGATAAAGGTTACCCGGAACGATTGCGGAGACTGGACAAGCCACCCTATGCAATTTATTGCATGGGGAAACTGCCCGGCGAGGAGAAGCCGGCGGTTGCGGTGATTGGTGCAAGAGAATGCTCGGAATACGGAAAATATGTGGCAGAAAGCTTTGCGGGACGGTTGGCAGAAGCAGGAGTTGCAGTGGTGAGCGGAATGGCAAGAGGGATTGACGGGATTGCACAGCAGGCAGCCCTGGAGCGCGGGGGAAAGACTTATGCGGTGCTGGGATGTGGGGTGGATGTGTGCTATCCGTCATCTAACAGACTGCTTTATGACAGCATTCTGGAAACAGGCGGTGGTATTTTATCTATCTTTCCGCCCGGCACACAGCCGATGAAAAGGATGTTTCCTGAGAGAAACCGCATTGTGGCAGGTCTTTCGGATATTCTGCTGGTAGTGGAGGCCAGGCAGAAAAGCGGAACCTGGATCACTGTGGACATGGCATTGGAGCAGGGAAAAAATGTATATGCGGTACCGGGCCGCCTGACAGACAGACTAAGCGACGGATGCAATCTTCTGATCCGGCAGGGAGCAGGCATCGCATTGAGTCCGGAGGACATCCTGGCAGAACTGAAAGTGCTGGAAAATCGAAGAGAAATTGCAATGCCGGAGAGGGAGACGGAGGGGATCCTTTCTGTTCTTGATTTTACGCCGAAATCGGTGGATCAGATTTTAGCAGAACTCCGGTATAGGGGGAAAGAGGCAGAACTTGGGACTGCAATGGAGGAACTCATCAGATTGTGCCTGGAGGGAAAAGCCATACAGACAGCCGGGAGTTTTATGAGATCCATGGATGGCATTGCAGGAGATAAAGAGAGGGGGAATTGAAAAGAAGCGTAAAATACGATATACTGTAAGTACTTTTTGCGGAAAGGATAAATCTTTAAAAAATGTACATGAAGAGAAAAAACGGCAAAAATAGAGGCGGTTCCCTGATAGAGATCGTTCTGGTAGTGGCAGCATTGGCATTTCTGGTTGCCGTGCTGACCCCGCAAATTCTTGAACAGGTAGAGCAGACAAAGGTTTCTGCGGATACACAGCTTGCGGATTCTGTGATGAAGGCGGTTATGCTTGCACTGGCAGATCCGGCGGTGGTGGAAGCGGATGAGCCGGGACTGCCCAAACCCGGAGCGGTGCTGCGGCTTGACAATGCAGATGATTTTTCCGGCGCGTTTGGAAAAGCGGTAACGGAGCAGCTTGGTTATGACAGTACGGCACTTATGGTACATGCGCAGAACGGTATTGTATCGGAACTGAAATCCAAAGGGGCCTGCGGTATGACTGTGACGATTGATCGCTTCGGCGACTGCGTTTCGGCTGCTGTGGTAGATAAAGACGGAAGTGAGCTGATTGTAATTGAATAAAAAAAAGTATTTGATAATGGGGCTGATCAATATTGCTCTTGATTTCTGGATCCTTGCGGTAAGGGGCGTCAGCCTTGAGAGTATTCTCTATTGCCTGTGTACATCAGCATTGCTTGTGGTGGGCGTGACCGACTGGCAGACCTATGAGATCCCGATGGGGTGCAATCTTTTTATCGGAGCGCTTGGACTGATCAGACTGCTGACAGATTTGGCCAATCTGAAAGAGTATCTGCTGGGATTTGTTCTTGTGAGCGGTATCCTTTTGCTTGTATATTTCCTTACCAAAGGGGAAGGAATCGGCGGAGGTGACATCAAACTGATGGCAGCAGCGGGACTGCTGCTGGGCGGTCCCGGAATTCTGCTTGCTTTTCTGCTCGGCTCCATAGCGGGTTCCGTGATTCATTTAAGCCTGATGAAGCTGAAGGGAAAGGGACGAAAGCTTGCATTTGGTCCGTACCTTGCGTTTGGTATATTCTGCGCAATGCTTTATGGGGAAAACATCATAGACTGGTATCTGGCCTTTTGCGGCTTCTAGTGAATAAGACATAAATAAGGTATATATAATAAGAAGAAGCTGCTACATAAATCATTTTGTACTGTCTGGATGAAAGGAAAAGCCGGTGACGGTATATATGTGTGATGCGCACATATATACCGTCACCGGCTTTTTTGAATCAGTTAATAAATTTTTTACTTGCAAGTGTAAAAAAAGTGGTGTATAGTTTAGCACGTTATCAATTTAAAGATAGGGGAATGATTATGGCAAAGAACCTGGTAATTGTGGAATCACCTGCCAAAGTTAAGACAATCAAGAAGTTTTTGGGATCGAATTATGAAGTGACAGCCAGTAACGGACATGTTCGTGATCTGCCTAAGAGTCAGCTGGGCGTCGATGTAGAGAATGACTATGAGCCGAAATATATTACGATCCGTGGCAAGGGCGATATATTAGCGAATTTGAGAAAGGAAGTAAAGAAGGCAGATAAAATTTATCTGGCTACCGACCCTGACCGTGAGGGAGAAGCGATTTCCTGGCATCTTCTGAAAGCACTCAAGCTGGAAGATAAGAAGGTATATCGTATTACTTTCAACGAAATCACCAAAAATGCAGTGAAAGAATCTCTTAAAAACGCAAGAGAGATCAACATGGATCTGGTGAATGCACAGCAGACAAGGCGTATTCTTGACAGAATGGTAGGATACCGGATCTCGCCGGTGCTCTGGGCTAAGGTAAAAAGGGGACTCAGCGCGGGACGTGTACAGTCTGTGGCACTTCGCATTATCTGCGACAGGGAAGAAGAGATCAACAGCTTTATTCCCGAGGAATATTGGACGCTGGATGCTTCCTTCCGGGTTCCGGGAGAGAAAAAGCCTCTTGAGGCAAAATATTATGGAACGAAGGGACAGAAGGCGGCAATTTCATCTAAAGAACAGCTGGATACGATTTTAGCTGAGGTTCGAAACTCCGCTTTTCAGGTGAGTGAGGTCAAGAAGGGCGAAAGGGCGAAGAAGGCACCGCTTCCGTTTACTACCTCCACACTGCAACAGGAAGCAAGCAAGGTTCTCAATTTTTCCACGCAGAAGACTATGCGCCTTGCACAGCAGCTCTATGAAGGAATTGAAATCAAAGGCAGTGGTACCGTAGGTATCATCACCTATTTGCGTACGGACTCCACGAGAGTATCTGCGGAAGCGGAAGCGATGGCGGAGGAGTATATTAAAAAGAATTACGGTGAAAAGTATGCGGCGGGGAAGAGCCAGGCGGCAAAGAGTGATAAGAAGATCCAGGATGCCCATGAGGCGATCCGCCCTACTGATATGGCAAGAACACCGATAGAGCTAAAGGAATCTCTGTCCAGAGATCAGTTCCGGCTTTATCAGTTGATCTGGAAGCGCTTTACGGCAAGCAGAATGCAGGCGGCTAAATATGAAACCACCTCCATTAAGATTGATGCGGGAGAGCATCGCTTTACCGTCTCTGCATCAAAGCTTCTGTTTGATGGATTTATGAGTGTTTATATTGACGAGGATGATAAGGAAGAAGAAAATGTACTGGTAAAGGGCGTGGATGCGGGAACGGCACTTGCTCTGGAAAATCTGGAAGGAAAGCAGCATTTTACTCAGCCCGCACCTCATTATACCGAAGCCTCGCTGGTTCGTGCACTGGAGGAACTGGGGATCGGACGCCCCAGTACCTATGCACCTACGATCACTACGATTCTGGCAAGAAGATATGTGGTAAAGGAAAACAGAAATCTTTATGTGACGGAGCTTGGCGAGGTTGTCAACAGCATGATGAAGGATGCCTTCCCAAGTATTGTTGATGTGAATTTTACGGCAAATATGGAAGCACTTCTCGATGGTGTTGAAGAGGGGAGCGTAAACTGGAAGACGGTAGTGTCCAATTTCTACCCGGATCTGGATGAAGCAGTTAAAAAAGCGGAGAAGGATTTGAAGGAGGTAGCTATTGCGGATGAGGTATCGGATGAGGTCTGCGAGCTTTGCGGAAGAAACATGGTGATTAAATACGGACCTCATGGAAGATTTCTGGCCTGCCCCGGATTCCCGGAATGCCGCAACACGAAGCCGTATTTCGAAAAAATCGGAGTAGAATGTCCCAAATGCGGTAAGGATATTGTGCTGAAGAAGACCAAGAAGGGTAGAAAGTATTACGGCTGTATCGGAAATCCGGAATGCGATTTTATGGTATGGCAAAAGCCTGCCAAAGAAAAATGCCCCAGATGCGGCGGCTTATTGTTTTATAAGGGAAATAAGCTTGCCTGCGGGGATGAGAACTGTGGCTATGTGACAAAGATTCAGGAATAAAATGAATAATTCAGAAAATTTAATAGATTTGATGAAATTATATGGAAATTATCCTCTGAGTCATTGAATTTACTCATTTTGTGTGATATAATAGGAGTAACATGGTTCCGGGGAGGTACGGTATGAGCAGTGTACAGCTATTAGATAAAACCAGAAAAATTGGTAAGCTTCTTCACAATAATAATTCCAGCAAGGTTGTTTTTAATGATATCTGTTCTGTTTTGTGTGAGATACTGGCATCTAATGTACTTGTGATTAGCAAAAAGGGGAAGGTGCTCGGCGTGGGAGATGCCAGAGGCGTGGACTCTATCACGGAGTTGATCGTTGAACAGGTTGGCGGTTTTATTGATGCGATGCTGAATGAAAGACTTCTTGCTGTACTTTCAACGAAGGAGAATGTGAATCTTGAAACACTTGGCTTTGAAGAGGGAGAAGTAAAGAAATTCCGGGCGATTATCACTCCCATTGAAATTGCAGGTGAGAGACTGGGTACTTTGTTTATTTACAAATGTGAGCAGCAATATGATATTGATGATATTATTTTATGCGAATACGGCACTACGGTAGTGGGACTTGAGATGCTTCGTGCAGTGAATGAGGAGAATGCGGAGGAGAGTCGTAAGCTGGCTGTGATCAAATCGGCAATCAATACCCTGTCTTACTCAGAAATGGAGGCAGTGGTACATATCTTTGAGGAGCTCGACGGAATGGAGGGTATTCTGGTGGCAAGTAAAATTGCGGACAGAGTGGGAATTACCCGTTCCGTGATTGTCAATGCACTTCGTAAGTTTGAAAGCGCCGGTGTGATTGAATCCAGATCATCCGGCATGAAGGGAACCTATATTAAGGTGCTGAATGATATGGTTTTTGATGAAGTGGAAAAACTAAAAAAAGAAAATTTGAAATAAATTTTTTGAAAAATTTTTAAAAATCAGAGACAAACTGAATATGTTGAAATAACGGATTATTTCAGAGATAAAAGGATTTATGAAGAGGTTCATAGGTCCTTTTTTGAGTCATAAATTGTAAAAAAAAGCTTGAGTTTTCATGCAAATTAACTATAATAGAATAAGGTGGGAGAATTATGCCCAGATTGAGACGATTATGTGTGGGCAGCCTGTAGCGGAAAGGAGCCGTGAAATGATTAACAGTAATGTATTTGATTATGTTGATGTGCTGGGAAAAGCAGCAGATGCATCATGGAAGAGAAATGATATTCTTGCCAATAATATAGCCAATGTGGATACCCCCGGATATAAGAGGCAGGATATTGATTTTGAATCACAGCTTCGCCGTGCACTCGGAAACAGCAGATATGAATCAGTAGATGCCAAGGTATCACATGTGACCAGTACTGAGCTTGATGCAAGGGTATATACGGATGCTGCAAATTTCTCTTACCGCCTGGATGGGAATAATGTAGATATAGATACAGAGGGCGTGGAGCTTGCCGCCAATCAGATTAAGTATAACGGACTGATCTCAAGCATTAATCAGGAGTTTACCAATCTGAAACTGGTTATGAAATAGGAGGTAGCTGAAGATGAGCATTTTTAACGCATTTAATATCAATGCATCCGGGATGACGGCGGAACGCTATCGGATGGATATCATATCAGAAAATGTAGCAAACGCGAATACCACGAGGACGGAGGATGGAACTCCTTACCGCCGTAAGGTGGTGACCTTTGAAGAGCGCGGGGAAAGAGCGGGCTCCTTCAGCAGTTATCTGAGCAGCGCTAGTGAAAGCTATCAGGGGAAGGGAGTCAGGGTCGGCAAGGTCATGGAGGATGACTGGACACAGATGAACATGGTTTATGATCCTTCTCATCCTGATGCGGATGAGAACGGCTATGTCCTTTACCCCAATGTAAATATCGTTACGGAAATGACTAACTTGATTGATGCAAGCCGCTCTTATGAAGCAAATGCCACAGCGTTCAATGCAAGCAAGAGCATTGCAATGAAGGGCCTGGAAATGGGACAGTCATAATAGGTATGGACTTAGGTAATACATAAGAAAGGCAGGATACATAAGTGGACATTTCATCATTTTATAATATATCATCAGGCGTAATCAGGGAGGCAGCAGAGAACTCTCTTGTCGCTGGAAAAACAGAGTCTACCGGAGAATTTGCGAGCCTTTTTGATAAGGCGGTAGAAAGCCTGAATACGACCAATTCCTATCTATCCGATGCAGAAAATGAAGAGCTGCGTTGGGCTCTGGGGGAAACAGAGAACACTCACGAGCTTACGATCGCACTTCAGAAGGCTTCAACAGCATTGCAGTATACGGTAGCGGTACGTGATAAGTTCCTGGAAGCATACCGTGAAATAATGCAGATGCAGATTTGAGGCATAAGATAGGGGTTAGAACAGGAAGAGGGGTATACAATGGCAGATAAAGCGAAGGAGCTTTTGAATAAAGTCCTTGAATGGTGGAATAAATTTTCCACAAAACAAAAGACATTTATCATATCTGCGGGAGCGGGAATCGTGCTCGCTCTTGCTATCTTAATCACCGTATTGACACGTCCTCAGTATATTGTACTCCTGAACTGCGAGAGTACCAAGGAAGCAGCGGAGGTTTCAGACCTGCTTGAGGGAGAAGGACTTGACTTCAAAGTGTCCGATGACGGATATCAGATTAAAATCAATCAGAAGCAGCAGTCAGAGGCAAGCCTTTTACTGGGTGCCAATGACATTCAGTCTTATCAATACACCATCGACAATGTTACAGAGGGTGGCTTCAGCGTCACAGAGGCTGACCGTGAAAGAAGATATGAACTGTACCTTGAAAGCCGTATGGCAAATGATATCCTGACAATGTTTAAACAGGTCAAGACTGCAGTGGTAGATTATTATATACCGGAGCAGGACGGAACTCTGATTGCAAGCAAGGAGGATTCCTCTGTATGGATTTTGCTTGAATTGGAAGAGGAAATGACACCTGAGACAGCGGCAGGAATTGCAAAGGCGGCTTCCGTTGCCATGGGAAATGATACTCCGCAGAACGTGGTGATCATGGATACGGAAGGAAATACGCTTTACACAGGAGATGACAGCTACAGTGCTTCCGGCACTGCCAGCTCCCAGCTGAGTGTTAAATCCCAATGGGAAACAAAGGTGAAAAATGAGGTCCGTCAGGTACTTTTGGGGACCAATGAATTTGACAAGGTGGAGGTGGCTGTCAACCTTGATGTTGATTTCTCATCTTCCAAAATGACCGATCATGAATATTACGTTCCGGACGGAAATACGCAGGGGTATTTGTCCTCCAACAGGATCTATGAGTCAGAGAGTACAAACGGAAGCGGAGAGGTGCCGGGAACCGATTCGAATGGAAATCAGGAATACGTTTATCAGGATAATAATGAGAGCTCTTCCTCGGTAACAGAGGAGGAGAATAATTATCTGCCCTCAGAGAGGATTACAGATAAGGATATTCCACCCGGAACGATCAATTATGCAGAATCCTCTATCTCCCTTGCGGCAACTACGCTGAATGTGGTCAGGGAAGAGGATGTCCGTGCGCAGGGACTGCTCGACGGAATCTCCTGGGATGAGTATAAGCTCGCGAACGCAGGACAGACCCAGATAGAGGTATCGGAAGAGCTTTATGACGTTGTTGCGAAGGCAACCGGATTCCCGGTTGAGAACATTGCTATTGTAGCCTATTCGGAGAACATGTTCTTTGACGAAGAGGGCTTGAATATTTCAGGTTCCGATATTCTTCAGATTGTGTTGATCGTAATTATTCTGGCGCTTCTGGCATTTGTGGTGCTGAGAAGTATGCGGGGAGAAAAGCAGACGGAGCAGCCGGAGGAACTTTCGGTTGAAGATCTGCTTCAGTCCCAGCCGGATGTGGAACTGGAGGACATCGGTACGGAACAGATTTCAGAGACCAGAAGACTGGTTGAAAAATTTGTGGATGAAAATCCGGAAGCTGTTGCAAACCTTTTACGCAACTGGCTGAATGAAGAGTGGGGATAAGAGAAAGACCCTATCAGGGGAGGACAAACGGGAATGGCTAAGCATAGCGAGGATAAAATCAGCGGAGTTCAGAAAGCAGCAATTCTGCTCATTACGCTTGGACCGGAAAAGTCGGCAAATATATTTAAGCATTTGAAGGAAGAGGAAATAGAAGAACTGACTCTGGAGATTGCAAATACCAGAAGTGTGACTCCTCAGGTAAAGGAGGAGGTCATTGAGGAATTTTATCAGATCTGTCTTGCTCAGCAATATATTGCTGAAGGCGGAATTAATTATGCAAAGGAACTTCTGGAGAAGGCACTTGGTTCGGAAAAGGCAATGGATGTTATCGGCAAACTGACGGCATCACTGCAGGTAAAGCCTTTCGAATTTGTGCGTAAAACAGATGCGGCACAGCTGCTTAATTTTATTCAGGATGAACATCCTCAGACAATAGCATTGATTCTTTCTTATCTTTCACCGTCACAGTCGGCGGCGATTATTTCGTCACTGCCGCCGGACAGGCAGGCTGACGTTGCAAAGCGTATTGCCGTAATGGATAGAACAAGCCCGGATGTGATCAAGGAAGTGGAAAAAGTGCTGGAATCCAAGCTGGCATCCCTGGTAAATCAGGATTACACCATCATCGGCGGTGTGGATGCCGTTGTAGATATCTTAAATACGGTGGACCGCGGTACGGAAAAACACATTATGGAAACGTTGGAAATCGAAGAGCCGGAACTCGCAGACGAAATCAGAAAGAAGATGTTCGTGTTCGAGGATATACTGCTTCTCGACGACCGTGCAATTCAGAGAGTGCTGCGTGATGTGGATAACAATGACCTTGCTCTTGCACTGAAAGGCGGTAATGAACAGGTTCAGGCTGCAGTCTTCAACAATATGTCCAAGCGTCTTGCTGTCATGATCAAGGAGGACATGGAATTCATGGGACCTGTACGTATGAAGGACGTAGAGGAAGCACAACAGAAGATTGTGAATATTATCAGAAAACTGGAAGATTCAGGAGAGATTGTCATTTCCAGAGGTGGAGGTGACGAGATTATTGTCTAGTAATCTTTTTAAGGCTAATTGGGTGGTGCTGACGGATGATACCCGTGTGATCGATACCAATGAGCTTGCGGCGCAGAAGCTTCAGCAGGCGGCATTGATACGCAGCAGCGAACCGGTTCGGGAACAGACAGAGGACTTTCAGACAGGATTGGATGCGGAAAATGTTGAATTGCTTTTGGACACAGAAAGCGAGGATGCTGTTCATAAGAGTGCATCTGCCGAAGAACTCAGTATGGTGAAAAGGGAACTGGAAGAGGCGAGGGCTGACCTTGAGCAGGTGAGGAAACAGGCCGATAAGCTTCTGGCGGATGCACAGAATGAAGCGGAAGCCATGAAATTGAAGCTGATACGGGAGTTCCAGGAACAGGGTTATCAAGAGGGCTATGAACAGGGAAAGAAGGAGGCATTGGCTCTCAAGCAGGAATATCTTACAAAACAGCAGGAACTTGAGCAGGATTATCTTCAGAAAATCGAAGCGTTGGAGCCTGAGTTTGTCGAAAACCTGACGAGCATTTATGAACATATTTTTAAGGTGGATTTGTGTGATTACAGGGGCTTGGTAGTAAATCTCCTGACCGATGCCATGCAGAAGACGGAAGGAACCGGAAATTACATTGTGCATGTGGCAAGAGAGGATTTTCCGCAGGTGAGTGCGGCGAAAGAAGAAATTCTGGAACAAACAGGGACACCGGCAGAGAGACTTGAAATTGTGTCTGATATGACGTTGTCTCCTGCACAGTGCATGATAGAGACAGAGGGAGGCGTTTACGACTGCTCTCTGGGAACAGAACTGAAGGAACTGAAAAGGAAGCTGATGCTCCTTTCCTATAAGGGTGGTAAGTAGGTTGTTGACACCGGAAATTGAGTTTTCAAAATATAAAAGTATAGTAAATGACAATCTTTTCAAGGTAAAGGGAAAGGTTGTGAACGTAATCGGTCTTACGATTGAATCGGCGGGGCCCGATGCAAAGCTGGGCGATATCTGCATGATTTATCCGGGAGGCGGCGAAGCCGGTAGCAGGCCCACACCTGCAGAGGTTGTAGGATTTAAGGAGGGGAAAACGCTGCTTATGCCTTATCAGGAGGTAGAAGGGATTGGCCCTGGAAGCAGTGTCGAAAATACAGGAATGCCTCTCAAGGTAACGGTAGATGACAGCCTTCTTGGAAAAACACTGGATGGATTGGGAAGAGCCGGGGAGAATGTTTCGATATCCGGTCAGGAATATTCTGTAGAGGCAAAGCCACCGGATCCTATGAGCCGGAAGATCATTGACGAGGTTCTTCCTTTGGGTGTAAAGGCAGTGGACGGGCTGATCACGGTTGGAAAAGGACAGAGAATCGGTATTTTTGCAGGTTCCGGCGTGGGCAAATCCACGCTGATGGGAATGTTTGCACGAAACACCAAGGCAGATATCAATGTGATTGCTCTGATCGGCGAGCGTGGCAGAGAGGTGCGCGAGTTTATTGAAAGAGACCTGGGACCGGAGGGGATGAAGCGTTCCGTAGTGGTTGTTGCTACCTCTGACAAGCCTGCTTTGGAACGAAAGAAGGCGGCGCAGACTGCGACGGCAATAGCAGAGTATTTCAGGGATCAGGGAAAAGATGTGCTTCTGATGATGGACTCTTTGACCCGTTTTTCCATGGCACAGAGAGAAATCGGACTTGCCAGTGGTGAGCCGCCGGTGTCAAGAGGGTATCCTCCCAGTGTTTACTCTGAGATGCCGAAACTGCTGGAGCGTGCCGGGCGTTCTGACAAAGGATCAATCACCGGATTGTATACTGTTCTGGTGGATGGAGATGATTTTAACGAGCCGATTACGGATACTGCAAGAAGTATCCTGGATGGACATATTATGCTGAGCAGAAAGCTGGCGCATAAAAACCATTATCCTGCGATCGATGTACTGCAGAGCATATCCAGATGCATGAGCCAGATTGCGCAGCGGGAACATAAGGCATATGCAGGAAAGTTAAAGAATGTTCTTGCTACCTATAACGAGGCTGAGGATTTGATCAATATCGGAGCCTATAAGGCGGGAAGCAATCCCGGAATCGATTATGCGATTGAGAAGATCGAGGCTGTCAATCAGTTTTTGATGCAGGATGTGGGAGATAAATTTACTTTTGAAGAGTCTGTGGAACTTTTGAAAGGAATTTTTGAAGAACCTTCCGCCGGCTGATGAATGATGGGATGTTAAATGGCAAAATTTATCTATCGTATGCAGAGTATTCTTGATATCAAGACCAAAATGGAGGAGCAGGCAAAAATGGAATTTGCTGCTGCAAAAATGCGTCTTGATGAGGAAGAGGAAAAGCTGCAGGTTCTTCAGGACAGAAAGGCAGCCTATGAGGAGAGGGGAAGAACCCTTCGAAAGGATAGCCTGAAGGTCCCTGAAATTATAGAAAATCGAGATGCTATAGCGATGATGGAAGAATTCATCGAAATACAGAAGGGCTGTGTGGAGAGCGCGGAGCGACAGCTGGAGGAGGCAAGACTGAAGCTGCAAAATGCCATGCAGGAAAGTAAAACGCAGGAAAAGTTGAAGGAAAAGGCATTTGAAGAATTTGTACATGAGGAAAATGCCAGGGAAGCAAAGGAAATAGATGAGCTTACCAGCTATACCCATGGCAGGAAAGCATGATCGTTGGAGTGATAATATGCCGGTACTAGAAGAAGTGACACAGCAGGACGCGAAGCAGGAGAGGCAGCGCCTGAAAGAAGAAAAGAAAAAACTGAAAAAGGAAGAAAAGGAGCAGCGAAAGGCGGTCAGGGCGAGGGCGAAGGAAATCGCGAGCCGTGAGGCGGATCTTGAAGATGATGAGGAAACAGGATCAGGTTCTGTTTTTTTGGTAACCTTTGTCATAGTGCTGATCTGGGTTGCAATTTTGTGCCTGATCGTAAAACTTGATTTTGGAGGCTTCGGAAGCAATGTACTTACTCCGATTCTCAAAGATGTTCCTGTCTTAAATCTGATTTTACCGTCAAGCAGTGAAGTGGTTGTTGATGAGTCACAGAGTGAGGCATATGGTGGTTACAACGATCTGCGGGAGGCGGTGGACTATATTAAGGAGCTGGAACTGGAGTTGGAGCGCGCCCAGTCCGCAAACACGGATTCCTCTGATGAAGTGGCGCGATTGAAGGCAGAAGTTGAGCGCCTTAAAACCTTTGAGGACAGCCAGGTGGAATTCCAACGTATCAAGACGGAGTTCTATGAGGAAGTGGTCTATGCAGATAAGGGACCCGGCATAGAGGAATACAGAAAATATTATGAGGAAATGGACCCCGCAACTGCTGAATATTTGTACAAACAGGTAGTAAAGGAAACCGAGGAAAGCGATGAGATCGTTGACTATGCCAAGGCATATGCGGCTATGAAGCCAAAAGAAGCGGCGGCAATTTTTGAAGCAATGACAGATAATCTCGATCTGGCAGCCAGGATACTGGGTGTAATGGAGGCAGATGACAGAGGCAAGATCATGGGTGTTATGGACCCTGAAATTGCCGCAAAGCTCACGAAGATCATGGATCCTGAGTCTTAAGAAATCTGCGCCTTAAACCGATATAAAAAATGTACCTTGAAAAAAAGTCTGTGATACAGACTTATAAAGATTGGAGGGATGTGAATGACGAGCGCACCTGTAAAGGGAGTGGATACTCTGATGAATTTTGTCGGAGGAAAGAACTCCACACAGACAGGCGGTACGGAATCGGTAAGCAGCTTTGGAGATGTTATGAGCAGGACGCAGAGTGGCGTGTCAAATTCTGATACCCAGAAGCAGTCTGCTGAAGTCAAAGGTACCAGAGAAACATCTGTGAGGGATGCTTACAAAAAGAGCAGCGAGGCAGTGAAGGAAACAAAAACTGCTGGCGAAGCGGAAAAAACCGGCAAACAGACCAAAGAAGTGAAGGAAGCGGTGGAAAAAGCAGGAAAGGAACTTGTAAAAGACATCGCAAAGGAGCTTGGCGTTTCGGAAGAAGAAGTAGTGAGGGCTATGGAAGAACTTGGCTTTTCCATGTTTTCTCTTTTTGATCCGACAAGTTTAATGCAGCTGGTGCTTACACTGACAGGAAATGAGGATGCGTCCATACTTCTCACAGATGAAGGACTCTTCGGAAAGGTTCAGGAGCTGTTACAGCTCGCAACAGATGTTAAGGATGATCTGGTGCAGGAACTGGACCTTGAGCCGGATGAAATGAAGTCGATGCTGGAAGAACTGCAGAAAGCAGACGCACAACAGCCGGACATGGAAGAACCGCTACAGACGAAGGAACTGGCTCCTCAGATAACGGTAGAGGTTCATACAGGAGGAGAAACAGTCAAGCTTGCTGCTGATGAAAATGGAAATGTTGTTAAAACACTGGAAACCGTATCGCAGGAAGAAAGCAAAACAGCTGTCGTAAGACAGGAAGATGGACAAAAGGGCGGTAAGGAAGAAAAAGGCCAGAGCCAGCCCGATGGCAATTCCAATACCGGAAATGCGTTGCTTGATGCATTAACACAGGATAAGACACCGGTGCAGAATGTGCAGACGGAGCAGGCAAATGCATTTTTTGGCAGCCAGACACAGGATATTATGAATCAGATCATGGATTATATGAAGATTCAGTTAAGACCTGGTATGGATCAGTTGGAAATGCAGCTACACCCCGAAAGCCTTGGAACGGTACATGTACAGCTTGTGAATAAAGGCGGAGAAATTACCGCACAATTCCGGGTACAGAATGAAACCGTCAGGGCGGCTATAGAAAGTCAGGTTGTGGAACTTAAAGAAAACCTGAAGGATCAAGGGGTAAAGGTGGAAGCAGTGGAGGTCACTGTTGAAAGCCACGGATTTGAGAGTAATCTCTGGCAGGGACAGGGAAGGGAAGAAAATGCTTCCTCTCGGAACGGAAAGAAAACACCCAGAAAAATTAACCTGAATGAACTGGATGCACTTTTTGAAGAGAGGGCAAGCGAGGAAGAACTTCTGAGTGCCAGGATGATGGAAATGAACGGAAATACAGTAGACTATACCGCATAAACAGTTATGCAGAAAGGAGAAAAAATGGCAGTAGATGCAATTGTGCAGGACGGTAAAATCTTAGAGACTGCAAGTGAAAGCTCTGTTAAAAAGACTACCTCCAACAGTGGAATGGACAAGGATGCGTTCCTCCAGCTATTGGTAGCACAGATGAAGTATCAGGATCCATTAGAGCCTACTTCCAATACGGAGTACATCTCACAGTATGCAACCTTCTCGCAGGTAGAGCAGCTGCAGAACATGGCAGCAACCATGGAACTGTCAAGAGCATCATCAATGGTAGGAAAGCTTGTTGAGATACAAAGCACGAACTCTAATGGCGAAACCAAGAGCATTCAGGGTAAAGTGGAATATGTCACCTATGAAAACAACAAAGCTTATGTATCCGTTGACGGTTCTCTCTATTCACTGGAGGATGTGACGGCTGTAGTTGATGAAACCTATCAGAGTGCATATGATCTGGCGGTATCCTTTATTTCAGCCATGAATAAGCTACCCAGTCTTGCAAATCTGACAGCAGACGACAAGGAGACGATTGATGCCCTTCAGAACGGCTTCAACAGTATGACAGAGTATCAGCAGTCCTTTATTGCAAACCAGTATGTTGAGATGCTTCAGAAATATGTGGAGAGAATGGCAGCACTGACAAGCAGTCAGGGTGAAAGTGAAAACGCGGAAGAAACTGATAGCACAGAAGATGTTGAAGAGGTTGAGAGCGCTACAGGAACAGCGGATGCCGACAAGACCGGAAGTGAGGAAGCAACAGAAGGAACAGGCGAAGCGGAGAGTACAGACAGCGAAGCAGGTGAATCCGTTTAAAGCAGGATGCGGGAGGAACCACTCAGGGAGGAGAGGAATATGAAGATTCAAGATAACAGATTCCTTTCGATTGAACAGCTCCAGGATCAGTACCTGAACCAGAATAAGAGCAGCGCACCCGTAAGAACTGCGGAAGGAAAAAGCTTTCAGGAAATTCTGGAAAGCAGCAGACGGAATGCAGCGGGAGAGGTGAAATTTTCCAAGCATGCGGCAGGAAGGCTGGCAGACCGGAATATTGAGCTTACGGAAAGCCAGATGGACAGGCTCACAGAGGGTACGAAGAAAGCGGGAGAGAAAGGAATAAAGGAATCGCTGGTGATTGTAGATCAGCTGGCATTTATCGTGAATGTTCCCAATAACACGGTAGTGACGGCCATGAATCAGCAGGACGCAGCGGAAAATGTTTTTACCAATATTGACGGAGCCGTAATTATTTAGCCGGACCTTATGGAGGCTAAGAGTTCCCGACTGACAGACGGAACTTAGAACGGCTTAACAGCTTAAGGAGGTCATTTCATTATGATGAGATCATTGTATTCTGGTGTAGCAGGTCTTAAGACGCACCAGACAAGAATGGACGTTATCGGTAACAATATTGCTAACGTTAACACCACATCTTACAAATCACAGTCCATGACATTCAGTGATTTGATGTATCAGACAACACAGGCAGCATCCGGAGCCAATCCTACCACAGGTGTAGGTGGAACAAACGCCAGACAGATTGGTCTTGGCTCCAAGACAGGGGCAATCAAGACAGCAATCACAACACAGGGTGCAGCACAGTCCACAAACGCGTTTAAATTTAATTTTTTCATACTTATATCTCCTTT
>SAMEA3663297__coassemble_151_pt1 | contig 49427 bp, 42 predicted proteins | sample SAMEA3663297__metabat2_low_PE_020 | metagenome-assembled genome bin SAMEA3663297 (sample SAMEA3663297) | pig gut metagenome | biome: pig gut; feature: pig-associated habitat; material: faeces | place: China | collected 2013 | reverse complement strand
CGCGTTGGCCAGCGGTCGCTCGGCGCTATAAACGGTCGACTGTTTATTTGTTATTTTTGGTGTTAATCACCACTGTATAGTGCTTGGTTGCACGCTTCGTGATAGCATTTGCAGAAACTTCATCATTCAGAATCATGGATGCCCAACTCTTAGGTTCCCTTTGCGAACACACAATGGTACTTTTCTGAGCTTCACAACGTTTTTCCAGAATCATGAACAGGACTTTTACCTCCCGCTCATCTGTAATTGTATGGAGCAGAAAATCATCCAGTATCAGCAAATCCCGTTGCAAAAACTGCCAATCACAGTTGGAAAAATGGCAGGAGCAGTGGATCTTGTGTTAAATGATCAGAGTGTAAGCCGCCTTCATGCAAGAATATCAAGGGATGGAAACCGGTTCTTTATTACGGATCTCAACTCGACGAACGGAACCTTCCGGAACGGGATGCGGTTAGAACCAAATGCGTCGGAAATCATCGAACCCGGAGATGAAATCGGTATCGGAAAGCTGAAATTTATTTACAGGTAGAAGCGAACGCTTAAGGAAATGCTGAATAAAGCAGCTACCGAAACACTATTTCCGGATATTTCGATTAATCTTCTCAAACTCCCTTCCTCCCAGGGTATTGTGGGTGAGAGGTCTTTTGTTGCTTCCCGCTGATGCATTTTTCCGGTATTGTCCAGGGGTACAGCCGTTATGCTGACGGAACTGTCTGCAGAAATGCTCTACATTATTATAACCACATTGCTCGGAAATGTCGCGGATGGAGTATTCGCTGTACTCTAATAAATCCTGTGCACGGCGCAGACGTCCTTCGATGACATTGTCCATGCAGGAGGAACCAAATTGGCGGTGATAGAGAGTCTGAAGATGACTGGGACTTAAGTGAAGCTTCGCAGCCATCATGTTTATATTCCATGGAAGCTGAGGATTATTGTAGATCATCTTATGCAATGCAACCAGCTCATGATCGTGAATACCCGGGGACTCATTCTGGGTTCCTTCTCTTAATTTGGAGAACAGAACCCGCAGCAGGTGAGTAATGTTTGCTTCGCTTTCAGAGGAGAAAAAGGCGGACTCCCAGGTTAGTAATTTAAAAAGCTGATGACAGTATTCCGGATCTGTTACGGGAAATGGGGTGTTTGTTAACGGAAACAGCTTCACGAAGGAGTGATCGGAACGAAAACGAATCCAGTCATTCCGGTATTCTTCACCGACAGCACGGTAATAAATCCTGCTTCCTGGTGTATACAGAATAGCAGAATTGGCGGCTGTCCGCATTAGTCTTCCGTCTATGAGCAGCTCCGAGGGAGAGTCGAAAAGAAGCAGAACAGTACGAGACAAATGATGCGCAGTTTCGGCTTTTCTCGCAAATATCGAAGGACCAACACAATGCCTGTCACAGCCAAAACCAGTAGTACAGAAGCGATTAGTAGTGTCATATGTTTTCCTCCTTCTTATAGAGAGTATCTTCCACACGCAGCGTGTCGATCATATCAGTGAACCAGCGCAGCTCTTCCGAAAATTTCTGGCGCAGTTCTCCCACATCAGCATTACCTTTACCAAGTTCAAAAAAGTCGCGTTCGGTCTTGACTGCGACGTGCATCTTTCCGTTTCGCAGGAAAGATATGTAAACAGTGCCGCCGCTCTTGTCCGCCATGGTGAGAATATATTCCATCATGTGCGGTGTGAGTATGTAGTACGCTTCCTGCGGAACATCAGCTCTTACACAGAAACGCTTGCTGAATTGTTCGTTATCCATCGTGACATTGCTTTTCATAAGTTTACGATCTTTTTTGCCCCACTCTGAGATATATACTTCGCCGGCAAGCTTCTTGCCAAAGTCACAGGTAAGCCATTGCCCCTTAAATTGTGTATTTTTGGTCTTTTCTGTTTGTCCGTTTTCGTCGGTGAACTCTGTCTCATCGATCAGCTCGATGTCGCCCAGTTCAATGCTCAGACCATTGTAGTCTGCCTTGATATGATCGCTGCCATCCGTGCAGTTATAGGAGAATGGAAACACCATGCTACCGGGGTTTATTCTGCCCCACGGGTTATATTCCACAGCATCGCCCAGTACCTCTTTCAGCACATCGTTTATAACATTGTCGCTGAGAAGCTTTTTGAGCCTGCTACTGTTCTTTTCCAGCTGGTATCCTCCTACCAGTGCAAGCACAATAAATAAAATTGCCAGAGGAATCAATGCCGTGATAAAGCATAAGATCATCGCCGCACCGGAGCCGTAAGTCAGAACCTTGGCAATCGTTATCTTGCTACGCAATGACTGAAGCTCGGCCTCTAACTGTATATTTGTCATCATCTGTTTTTCTTCCATAATTATCAATTCCTTTCTCAGAATGACATTTTTACATTTTCGAACTTGCTTGCGTCTGCGGTAAAGAATTCCTTCCGTTGGCGACCGCCTGCAAGCAGCTTGGCCGGGAACATTGCAATCGCTGTATTGTAGGCGGTGACGTTGGTGTTATACAACCGCCGCGCAGCCTGTAAATGTTCTTCTGCGTCGCGGATTCCACGCTGAAGCTCTACAAAAATGTCACTGGAGCACAGCTCCGGATAGTTCTCTGCCACGGCAAAGAACTTGCCGCTCAGAGTGTCCATCTGCTGTTGAGCATCGTTTATCTCCGCAAAGCTCATGCCGCAACGAAGCTCGATGACCTTTGTGAACAGCTCGCTTTCATGCTCCATATAGCCCTTGGCGGTGTCCAACATTTTGGTAAGCATATCGTAGCGCTTGGTAAGTGCTACTTCTACGCCGGAGAGTCCCTCCTGCACACGGATTTCTTTTTTATTGAAGTCATTGAGCGTTCTAATGCACCAGAAGACAATGGCCACGATTACAACCAGAATAACAATTATCGGAGTCATAACAAATAGATACTTCCTTTCTTTTTTTCAATCTGTCGCGAAAAAAGGTCTATATTCCTCTGCAGGCTCTTTCCCTTTGACGGCAAGCCGTCAGAAAAGGTATACACGGAAAGCGCCAGTATTGCCTCTCCGTCACGAAAGATCAGTGCGTTCACCCTGTGATTGTCGGAGAGGGACTCCAGCTTTTGGATCATCTCACGCAGCTGCGGAGTCACCAGATCATCTGCCGGCTGATTATCCGCGGTGCAGGCGGAAAGTGCTGATGGAAGACGGCGGAATCCGTGATGTCACTCTTGTGGTGGTCCTTCCAGGGCCTGCGCAAGGCAATATCCAGAGCAGGGTCACAGATATTTCTGCAGCGCAGCACAACGCCTTCAAATACCGTCTCTGTCGCATCTTGAAAACGATCTTCTTCGTGAACCTGCCTCAATTCATACAACTCCACATTAGAGGCAGAGAAGTGGGTCCCGTGATAATTGCCCTCAAAAAAACGCAACACCCGACAGTTGGTCCAGTGCCGATCCACCGGATGGATCTCTTTTAGAAACGATGCGTTGATGCTCATCTCCGGGGTATGCAGACGCCTCCCACAAGGAGTATCGTCAAAAAAAGATCACCACCAATTCTGATTCCAGAGCCATGCAAATCAGGAGGCCAATCAGCCCAATGATTGCACCGAGCAAGCCGTAGCGCTTTAAGTTGGTTTCCTGCTTCTCGTATCGTGCGATTCGTTCGCGCAGTTCCGCGTCGCTCAGTTTTACAAATTTTTTCTACTCATAACAGTCCTCCTTAGATACAGCCCCGCGAAGCCTATTCTCCATCAGACAGGTATAAATCGGCAAAAATATCTTGATAAATGGATTTCATCTCTTCATCAACAGCATCAAGCGTAGTGCCGAAACCGTAGAGATACGTGTAGGAATCTGTGTCCATGGCAAAAACGGTCCATTCTCTTGAGTCTTCATTTTTGCCTGAGATATACGTTACGATATATACCGGGTAGCTCATATTCTCGGTGTACGCATCATTTAATTCAATGGTCAGCAATTGGGCGGAGTCCGCAGCCCCTAAGTCTAAGGCGCAGTCGGTCAGATAGTCTTCCAAAGTCTGCGAATCATCCGCATCATCCCGTGACAGTACCGCGTTTACCACAGTTGTCAGCCCATCCTCCGTGACGTCTGCGTAGTAGTACGTGCCGTCCTCGAAGTTTTCAGATAGCAGGGTTTCCATATTGGTGAAAGGAAGTGCACCGCCCATCAGTACCGGAACCGCGTTATCCTCGTCTAGTATCAGGTCGCCTCTACCCTCATCATCCGGGATCAAATCGCCCATACCATCATCAGCTTCGCTCTCAGGGATCAGGTCACCCCGGCCCTCATCCTCATCACCGAGTACACACAGCTCCGGCTGGCATAAAAACTCTTTGCTCTCTGTGTCCCAGAACCACACCATGATCAGTTCATTATCCCCGTCAATAAAATGCATGGTCGCGTCGCTGTTTCCATCGCCGTTCAGGTCAGCGAAGTCGATGTACTGAAACATCTCCCATGCGTCGCCCTCAAGGGTAATTGGGTAGTCCACAGAGCAGTACAACGTCTGATCGTCTGTATCGTAATAGAAGGCGGCATCTGCTTTGTGAATACATACCAGCACATTAATGTCCTCCCCGTCGCAGGTGATGGTGCCATCGCCGCGCCAAATGCCGGTGGTGCGCCAGTCGGTTCCGCCAATGTCATCGTTTTCGTTTTCGCTGCTGTCGCCGCAGGCTGTCAGACTAAGGCACATAACCAGCGCCAGTAAAAGAATTGCATATTTTTTCCAAATTTTCATGTTTGTTATTCTCCTTTTTTAATAAGTTAAGTCTCGATGCTCCTGCTCTACCATGGACAGTATTTCATCGTGGCTCAGTTCAATATTGCCGAAGCGGACAAAAATACCGTTGGTCACGGCACTGTTCCATACCTGCGGGTCGGCTAGCGGCCGGAAACGGATTTTGTCAAGGTAGGGCTTCATATCCAGCAGCAGACGGCTGCCGGACACGAAATCAACCTGCAGGACATATCCGTCCATTGCCTTGACCGCTAAAATATATTTTCTTTCCACATAAGTTCTCCTTCCTAAATTGCGCATTAACATCGATGGTCTTCATTCTCCTGCGGTTATTCGAAGTAGTCACCCCAGCCGTCGTCATAATCATCATAATAGTCGCCGGCGTCGGACCATGCGTCATCACCGTCACCGGGATCGGACCATGGATCGTAGTCATCGACATAGTCGCCCCAGCCATCGTCATACTCGTCGACATAATCGCCCCAGCCATCGTCATAGTCATCGTAATATTCGTCTTCATAATCCCAACCTGCGTCATTTGACTCCATATATTCGCCCGTATCGCTGTCAATGTAGCTGTCCGAGCCGAAACCCATGAACACGTTTTCATAGCCGTTCCAGTACCAGATATCACCGTCTTCGTCGTACCAGTAATATGACGTTCCATAGTCACCGCTATCTCCGGAGTAGGCGGGCTGCTTAGGCTGCTCGGGGCGGGCCTTCGGCGCGGTGCTCCAGCCGGTAGTGTAGGAAAGAGTCGTAAGCATATTATTGCAGATATCAAAGTAGTTTTGGATACGGCTATCCGGTGCAACGGTCGATGCGATGAGTGCGTAGCCGGTCGGGCCGTAGTAGCGCACCTCCATGCAGCCACGCACGGGCTGAGACAGATTGTTCCCTGTGAAGATAGAACCGTCAATCCACATATAACCGGTGATACTGTAATAGTCGCCATTGTCCTTAAAATCGGAACCGAGGGATTTGATGAGGTAGTTGCCGTACATGTTATTCATAAATTGATCGAGCATTTTAATCATGTAGGACTCTGCGGTGCCGGCTCCCTTTTCCATGTAGGTGTCATAGCCGGAGATGGGCTGAAAGGTGATCAGTATGTTGGAGTAAAGGTCGTCTGTGCCGTCTTTCATGACTGCATCAAAGATCAATGTATTGGACTGCGCAAACGCTTCCATCTGGATGGGATAGTTGATTGAAACGTTCGTGAAGTTGTCCGAGAAGTATGTGGTTTGGTTGAGTGCATCCTCCGGCGTCGGAAGAAGCATGATGTAGTCCGTGGGAAGGAGTAAATTGTTGTCTTTGTCTCTCAGATTACCCTCGTCGGTCTGCCAGAGGGCAATCTGAGCGGATCCATCCTCCATGCAGAGAGTGATAGTGTCTTCCTCTGCCGTAAAATAGCCGGGGCCAATCTGCTCGTTGTATAAGTTAACGGCAGTCCATTCGTAACTGTCATTGATGACAAAATAGAACGGTGCGTTTTCCATCTTCCAGCAGCCGGTAAAGCCGGAAATATCGGAAACAGGATTGCTCTCTTCTTCTATATCCATGTCCGTGTCGCCGATCGTTTCCTCCGGCGCATCGCCACAGGCCGTCAGGCTCAGGCACATGACCAGCGCCAGCAAAAGGTTTGTATACTTTTTCCATTTTTTCATAATCGTTTTTTCCTCTCATTTCTTCGTATTTTCTTCATATATCATTCTCCCCTCCAGGCACAAAAAAACCACCATACAATCATTGTAGGGTGGTTATTAAGAAATAAATATTAACCAAAGGTTAGGTCTTTTACAAGAGGAGCGTCTGTAGCCGTGCTCTTTTGCTTCGGGCGTCGCCCTCAATATGAAGTTTGGAGTAAATCTGATTTATATACTGCTTGACACTGCCCTCGGAAAGGAACAGTTTTTCTGCTATTTCCCGGTTTGACAGGCGTTGCGTCATAAGAAGCACAATCTCATATTCCCTATCCGTCAGTGCAGTGAAAGCCGTTGGACGAACAGTGCGGTTTTTGCGTTTTTCCGCTGCTTCACCCAGTTCAATAATTTTTTGTACAAGACCACCCTGTATTTCCTGCATAAGCAAAGGCTTCAGAAAGCGGTAATTTTCCACGAAAGGAATGACAAAGCCGTCCGGCTCCGCTTCGGCAAGAGCTTGTGCTAACAGCTCACGAGCCTCACTGTGCTTGCCTAGCAGTTCGTAAGCCGCAGTCACCTGAATGCGGATGTGCAGTGCCACTAATGCGTAGTGCATGGCATCGCACACGGCAAGCTGTCCCTCACTGCGTCCTATAACATTGGCGTAAGCGCTTTGCGTGAGGTACACCTGATTTTCGATCATTTCCATCATAGGCTTGCCCGGCGCCTGAAACTGTATGGAGGAAAGCTGATGCTCCGCAAAAACAGAAGGAATTTTATCCGTTTCGCCCAGCAGAGCGTGATAATAGGCGCTTGTGGCGTTCCATATATTCAGCCATGTGGAGTTGTGCTTGTGCAGCAGAGCCTCACGGTGTTCCTCAAAGGAATAACGCAGCTCCATATCCGTATGACGGGAGAGTCGCCACGCCAAAAAATCACAGCACAGAGCCATGTTCTCCTGCCCGTTGCCCTCGATCTGGGCATAGGCACTTTCCAGCTCGATGTGTGCGTCCGTGAAACGACCCTGCATGAATGCTGCTTCTGCCCGCATGATTCTCTCCGCACCCTGCCCGTGACCATCGGTGATTTTATAGTAGTGAGGCATACACTCGTCCATTTCTGCAAGCTCGCTTTGCAGCTCGCCGGGCGCACGATAGAACATCATCAAAACTGACGGTGAGCCAAAGGTCCAGCCGCCGCTTTTCTGTATGCTGATGGCAAGGCGGGACATTTGGCTGCTGGCGCTGCGGTGCAGACGGCTCATGGCGCTGATGTCGTTGTAGCAGAGGAAGCTCATGATAAGGTCGCACTCACCCAGCAGATTCCCTCGCTCCTGTGGGGACAGTTCAGGCTGCTCCTGTATGGCGGTCAGTAAAAGATCTTTCAATTCCAGCATTTTGGGGATATTCTGATAGTTGAACATGCTGCGCATCAGCACAAGGAGCGCCAGAGGATGCGCTTTCAAGGTGGAAACGGGACACTCCGCAATGTCGTCAAGCACCGTCTGTGGGTTCAGCGAGGAAAGCAGAATGCCTGCGTCCTTTTCTACAACACGTAGCAGGGCGTCATAATTCCCACATTTCCGATAGGCGTTCAAGGCCTGTATGTACTGCTGATGCTCCTCATACCATGTGCCGAAACATTCACGGCAGTGCGCCTGCTTCTCTTTCGGCAGTGTCAGGAAGGTGCGCTCGGCACACTCCTTCATCATGTGATGAAAGCGATAGGTCATGCCATCCGGCAGGCAGGTTACAAAGGCGTTCTGGGCGGTCAGCACCGCCAACAGTTTTTCTGCATCAGCGTCCCCGGTGACAAAATGAGCCATCTCCACAGTGAACTCATCGGCAAGACCCATTACCGCCAGAAACTCCCTCTGCTTTTCCGGCAGAGGGTCGATCATGGCGGCAGTGAAGGTGGCGTAAATGTCGGAGTTGCGGTCTGGTAATGCACCACGCTCGGAAAGCGTCCGAAGATTCAGATAGACAGCAGAAAACCAGCCCTCACTGGAATAGAGCAGGGAATCCACCTGCGCGTCGGAGAGGCTGGTTCCGCAGCGGTGGGCGTAAATGGCAAGCTCTGTGTGGTTGAGGCGGAGTTGCTCCATGCCGATCTGATATGCCCGGTTCCCCAGCCGCACCGCCTCCGCGGCAGGCAGAAAGCGATCCCGGCTGGCGACAATCAGATGCACATTCTCAGGCAGCCGGCTTGCCAGCATACAAAGGAACGTGGAGACGCGCAGATCCGTCAGGAGATGAAAATCGTCCACGAAGATATAGCAGGAGGTCTCTCCCGCCAGCTCATGGCAGAGATCATCCACCAGCAGTCCGCCGCCGGATGCGTCTGTGGGGCAGATATAGTCCCGCAGAAAGTCATAACCGGCGCGGGCAAAGGCGTCCTGTGTGCTTTTCCAGAAAATCGCAAGGTTATCAGAATATACGCTGATGCGAATAATTCGCAGAGGCTGCACCTTTGCGCGTTGCTCCAGATACCAGTTCACCGCTGTGGTCTTACCGTAGCCCATAGGTGCGATTATCGCGGTCAGGGCGTAGCGGGAGATGGGCCGCAGACTTTCCTGCAAGCGCTCGGATATGTAGATGGTGTTCAGATTCCTTTTCGGTTTTGGCATGGCGAGTTCCTCCTAATTCCGTCCATGTTGTTCCTCTGTTCAGATGTAATTTCACAATTTTTAATATATACGAATATCCAAAGAGATACAGGGCATATAGAAAATGTTCAGAGGAAGAAGCAAATTGCAAGCAATACAAAGTGGTACGTACTCTGTATTTTTGCTGTAAGGCAGTCTTTTATAAACCACCTGCTATGCAAGTGTGACAACAGCAGCATTAGCTTACAGTAAAAACCTCCAATGTTATACTTAGTATAGGTTCACCAACCGTACTAAAACAAAGGAGGTATCACAAATGGATATTAATAGTTTATCACATACGAAATGGAATTGTAAGTATCATATAGTGTTTGCTCTTAAGTTCAGAAGAAAAATAGTATATGGACAATTAAGACAGGATATCGCGAATATTCTTAATGTACCCTGCAAGAGAAAAGGAGTAAAGATTGTGAAGGCAGAAATATGCCATGTTTATCGACATATTTTTTCTGCAAAATCGCAGACATTTACAGCGGCATAAGGATTGATAAATTTTTTCTGGCAAGCGATCATTTCAGTTCTCATGGATTCATTTCTAATCAGTTCTTCTGCTATGTGCAATAGCTCTTCTGTTATTTCACCGGATATACTCATGCCATGCTTACTAAAATAATCAGCGTTATAGCTTTCACATCCGGGAATTGGCGAAGTATGAAGGATAGGAATTCCACATACAGCAGCTTCCGTGGATGAGAGACCACCCGGTTTTGTGATGAATAAATCACATGCTTTCATATAGAATGACATGTCATCACATTGACCAATAACCGTAATTCCTGCGTTATTCTGTTCTTTCAATTTTTGAAACAGATTCTGATTGCTTCCACAGACAATAATAAGTTCTATATCTTTTCTGGAAGAAAAATAATACTGTATTTTTGAAATTGCATTTTCAATATTTCCGCCACCCATACTTCCACCGGCAATCAGAATATATTTCTTCTCCATAGCAAGCCTCAATCGCTTTTTTACTTCCCTGCGAGGTTCATTTGCTGCAAAACAATTACGCGTAGGGATACCAAAAGGATAAAGCTTTTCTTTAGGGAGTCCTCTTTTAATAAAGTCCTCTGTCAAGTCTTTGGCCGGAATAATGTATGCATCGCATTCAGTTTCTTCTGTAAAAGGAATACATACATAATCGGTTGCAACAAAGATTGTTTTGGGAATAGAAATGCCATGGCGTTTCATATTTGTCATTATTTCTGCAGGAAATAAGTGAGGCATGATGACAACATCAAAGTGATGTTCTGTAAAATATTCCTGCATTATTTTATCCATGCCACGATTTACAAAATAGACCGGAGAATGAAAAGGTAAACGGCGGTAAGAATTACCAATTCTATATATTGCTCCAAATGCTTTTGGAGTATTTCGGGCGGTTGCAATGTAGGTTCTGTCTATTCCATTAGACAGACGATTGCTTTTTAGCATATAGGGATTAAGCATTTTAGCATGATGTCCACGCTTTTTCATTTCCTCCAAAATAGCTTTACCGGCAGAATTGTGACCGCCTCCGGTGCCGCAGGATAAAATCAGTGCATCCATAAAATTCTCACCTTCATTTTCTCTTTTTCCTCAGAGCTTGCCGCCATACGTAAGTAAACAGCTGCTGTGATAAATAGAAATCCAATCCATATATTGGTTTCCGTTACCAGGCAGGCCATGCATAAAAGCGAACAGAAATATGCAATTAAAGTACGATAAAAATGTGGAGTAATGCGAAATACCAGGGAAAAGAAAATAAAAAATGCCGCAAGTGTTGCAAATGGCTGCCAGATAGGAAGCAGTCCCAACAAACAGCCAAAGGTTACGGTAATCCCTTTTCCACCTTTCCATTTGTAAAATAACGGAAATGCATGTCCAATAACAGGGGAAGCAAGGACAAGTGATGTTGCTAAGACAACAGGACGAAAATGTATCATTATATAGCGCATATAGAAGAAAACAGGGATAAAACCTTTTAACAAATCACAGATCAAAGTCAATGCTCCACACCAAAATCCGCCATATTTAAATGCATTAGCAGCTCCCGGATTCTGATCCTTACTGTTTTCAATCATATTTTCCTTCCGAAAAACATTGGAAAATATCCGAGCATATAAAATACTTCCGGATAAGTATCCAAATAAAATGAATAGTATGGTTTGCATATAAACTCCCTTTTGAAAAAGCCATATTTGCTTTAATGAAAATAAGTATATCACCAGAAGTTTATAGTGTCCATTTAGAAAATGTCTTTATTAGGTCTTGTATTCAGTAATGATTATCTATTATAATTTAAGAAAGTAAAAAATTATTTTATGGTAATTTACAGGGGGCGATAAGATGGATAGGATGAAACCAAACGTTTTGGTAGTGGATGATGATGTTGAATTTCTCAACATTGTAAAAACATATCTTGAAGATGTCGTAAATGTAGAACTTGCTTCCAGTGGCAGACAAGCACTCCGACTTGCTCATGAAGTGCCTATCGATTTAATTTTACTGGATTTTGAAATGCCAATCATGGATGGTGTCAAAACACTGACCAACTTGCGTAACCTTAAATCATGTATTAATGTACCGGTTATTATGATTACCGGTCGAAGTGATCGTTATGCGGTAATGAATTCTCTTGTTATGGGAATTGACGGTTATCTCTTAAAACCTGTGGATAAAGAAACACTGGTGAATACCGTTTTGGAGACTTATCATAAAAAAAGTATTAAGGGAAATAAAAAGACAATCGTTGCAATAGATGATGATATGTCATATTTAAAGCAGCTGAATAGTTTCCTTAAGGAAACCTATCATGTTATCATGATAAATTCAGCCAGACTTGCGCTGGAATATCTGCAGAATCATATACCTGATATTATTATATTGGATTATCAAATTCCGCTTTTTAACGGTGTTACACTAATGAAAATGATCCAACAGAACACCGGAAATGAAAAGGTGCCATTTATTATTTTGTCCGGGACATTGGATCAAAAGGCAATTATGGAGTTTTGCCCGTATAAGCCTGCAGCGGTTCTTGCGAAGCCGGTTGAAAAGGAAGTTCTTTTGGAGCACATAGAACAGGCACTTTTAGAAAATGAACAGGATACATTTGAATTATGAAAATAATAACTTCTCAGCTTTTATTTACATGCTTCCTGTTTGCGTTCTATTTCTCAATTCAGGTATATCGTAAATGGGATTTGCATCATCTTGAAAACAGACTTTTTTCCGGGTTATGTTTTGCCAGTGGAATCTGGAGTCTGGGATTTTATGGAATAAACATACAAGTGGATGCTCATAAAGCATATTTATGCAGAACTTTTGGGATGCTTGGTGTGTTTGCTTTCTTAATTATTGCTCAAATTATGATTGCTCATCTCTCTACGTTACCAAAAAAAACAAGTCGCTTCTTTATCCTGTTTTCTTACATAGGAATTCCTATTTATATCTTTTTGTTGCCCGAAGATAGGGTAATATACCATCTGAGCAATATCGGTATGACTTATTCCTTTGTTTCCGGTTTCTGGAATAATGCTTATGTACTCTATACGATTATAGTTGCCCTCATGATGGCAATTGCTCTCATATATACCATACGAAATTTTACATATGAATATATACACATATATGCAAAAAAACTTTTTTATGCTGAGCTGTTAGTTATGCTGGGTATGCTTTTGGATACAGTTTTTCCATTAATTGGTATTCCCGCTTTTCCGGGAAGCACAATAGGACAATTTGTCGGATTGGTGGTAATGTATGATGCGATTGCATTTATTAACAATTCCAGAATTGATATGAATAATTTATCAAGATATGTATATTCTTCTATTTCATCACCGGTTTTGGTATATGATAATGATTTAAAACTAAAAATTATCAATGATGCTGCTTTTTCATTTTTAGGAATCAATGAATTAACAGAATACATTACGATAGACAGTCTTTTCAAATTAAAATCCGAAGAAGTTTTTCAATTTGAAGGCAATCGAAAGGATTTAGATACGGAAAGTTTTCGCAATCAAATACCATGTAATTTGGCCATTAACAAAATTATGAATGACTATAATGATTTAATTGGGTATATCATTATTGTGACTGATATTTCCGAGCGTATGCAAGCCTTTAAAAAGTTGGAGGAGGTTACCAGAGAAGCAACAAATGCCAATCAGGCAAAAACCACTTTTTTAGCAAATATGTCGCATGAAATCAGAACACCAATGAATGCAATTATTGGTTTTTCTGAACTGGTATTAAAAATGAATATCAGTCAGGAGGTACGCAGCCATGTGGAGGATATACGGATTTCTTCCCATAATCTTCTTGCCATCATTAATGATATTCTTGATATTACAAAAATTGAATCCGGGAAAATGGAACTGGTACCGGAAGACTATTATTTGAAAAAATTACTTGATGATGTTTCACTTATCATTTCCCAGCAGGCACAGAAAAAGGGATTGGATTTTCATATGCAGATAGACCCGAATGTTCCTTGCAAACTGCATGGTGATAAAGTAAGAATACGTGGTGTGTTGATCAATATTTTAAACAATGCAGTAAAATATACTAAAAAGGGATATGTCTCCTTTGAACTATCTATTTTGGAATATAAGGATAATCGTATTAAATTGGCATTTAAAATCAGTGACAGTGGGATTGGTATCAGAAAAGAAGATTTTGATAAAATATATAAGAGCTTTGAGCGTCTGGATCAAAATGTTCATCATGGTGTTGAGGGAAGCGGACTTGGACTTGCTATTGCAAATGGTTATGTCTCGCTAATGGGCGGCGAAATACAGATAGACAGTGAATATGGAAAAGGTTCTGTATTTACAGTAATTATTGAACAAGATGTTGTAGATGCAACTGTAATGAAGCAAGATTTTGCTATTTCTCAAAAATCGAAAGAAGCACTTCCACATGAGAGTCTTCAGATACATGATGTAGAAGTACTTATTGTAGATGACAATTTTATTAATCTTCGGGTTGCCAAGGGCTTGTTAAGTTCTTATGGACTTACGGTGAGCACAGCTACGAATGGGCAGGACGCAATTGAAATGTGCCGTGAAAAACATTATCCTCTTATTTTTATGGATCAGATGATGCCGGAAATTGATGGGGTAACAGCCATGAAAAAGATTCGGCAGTTGGATCCTTACTACGCACCGGGTGGAGAGGGAAAAATTATTGTTCTGACTGCAGATGCAATTCGCGGAGTCAGAAAGCAGCTGTTGGAACAAGGATTTGATGAATATCTGGGTAAACCAATGAATATGGCTCAGTTGGAAAGGCTTTTGATTCAATATCTGCCTGAAAAGAAGGTTTCAAAAGTAATTGTCTATCCGGAAGATGTTGCTACACCTGGTGATAAGAGCGAAGATGCGGATATCATTTATTTACAAAAGTCACTTCCCGGAGTGGATGTTCAAAATGGACTTCGGCTCAGTGGAAAAACTTTACAAAATTACTTGGAAATATTGAAAATAACTTATATCTATGGAGAAAAGCATCTTGCAGAATTAAAGACATTTCTGGATAATGGAGATTATGATAATTATACCATTAAAATTCATTCCATGAAAAGCACTTCCAAGGGAATAGGTGCAGAGACGCTTTCTGATATGGCATTATCACAGGAGATGGCAGGAAAAGAAAAGCGTTTTTCCTACATTGATGAAAACTTTGAAGCTTTTCAAGAAATGTATCGGGTGCTTCTAGGCAATATCCGGCAGGTTTTACGTCATTATGAACTTATATCAGAAGCCGAAGAAGAAAACAAACCTGTTTTAGAGGAACCGATTATGCAAGGGATACTTGCCAATATCCGCTGCAGGCTTGACGAATTTGATTTTGCTGCAATTTTTGAGTTATTAGAGCAGGTAGAAAAATATCAGATGAATGAAAAGCAAAGTGCATTTTTTGAACAGTTAAGAATGTGGATGGATAATTTAGATACAGAGAAAATTTATCATTTGCTGGATTCTTATGAATGAGCATCAAATAAGTACTTTAAAATAAAATCTGCAATCCCGGTTTGAGGATTGCAGATTTTTATATTATATTATGCTTCTGTTACGATAATGTCAGTATTTCCAGAAAGAGTAAGAATGGTGTCATTTCCATCTTTTTCAGCTTCTGTAGAAATTATTGCAACATTCACAAGACGAATGGTATAGTTCCTGTCGGAAGTAATTTTGATATGTATATTTTTTCCGGATTTTTCAGCTGTCACAACGATTTCTTCCTTCTGATCCATACCATAAACAATGGAAGAAGCTTTACAGCCATCTTTAAGAGCATATATTCTGATTTCTGCATTGTTACCGTAATCATAATCAGGCTTTTCATCACATGCGCCAAGGACTACAATGGAATTTTCTCTTACCATAAGAGGAATACTTAAGTAACTGTGTTTTTCGGTAACCCAGCAGGCTCCTTCTTTCACTTCCCCGGTAAAAAGATTTGTCCAGGTTCCTTTGGGCAGATAATATTCTGCAATACTCTGATCATTAAAGATGGGAGCTACCAGAAGATTGTCACCTAACATATATTGTTTGTCTATATAGTGGCAGGTCTTGTCTTCCGTAAATTCCAGAACCATACTTCTCATAGTTGGAATACCGGATTTGGAGGTATCAATAGCAGTTTTATACAGATAAGGCATCAACCTTGCCTTAAATCTTGTAAAAAATCTAACTACATCAACTGCCTCATCATCATAAACCCAGGGAACTCTGTAAGAAGAGCTTCCATGAAGCCTGGAATGAGAGGAAAGAAGTCCAAATGCAACCCATCTTTTATATACATCAGCGGTAGAGGTATTTTCAAAACCGCCAATATCATGTGCCCAAAAACCAAAACCACTCATCATGAGAGAAAGGCCGCCGCGGAGACTTTCTTCCATGGATTCGTAGTCTGACCAACAATCACCACCCCAATGTACAGGGAATTTTTGTCCGCCAACTGTAGCAGAGCGTGCAAAAAGAACTGCCTCACCTTTGCCACGCTTACGTTCCAATAATTCATAGACACATTTGTTATAAAGATATGTGTACAGATTATGCATTTTATCCGGATCGGAACCGTCAAAGTAAGTTACATTTTCTGTAGGAATTCTTTCGCCGAAGTCTGTCTTAAAACAATCAACGCCCATATCAAGAAGAATCTCCAGTTTATCCTGGAACCATCTACAGGCAGCCGGATTGGTAAAATCTACAATTGCCATACCTGCCTGCCACATATCCCACTGCCATACCTGTCCATTTGTCCGTTTAATAAAGTATCCCTTTTCCATACCCTCGTTAAAGAGAACGGATTCCTGACCAATGTAAGGATTAATCCATACACAGATATTTAATCCTTTTGCCTTGATACGTCTGAGCATACCTTCTGGATCGGGAAATACTCTGTTATCCCAGACAAAATCTGACCAATGAAATTCCTTCATCCAGAAGCAGTCAAAGTGGAAGGTTCGAAGCGGGATTCCTCTGTCAAGCATTCCGTTTACAAAACTCATAACGGTCTCTTCATCGTAGCTTGTAGTGAAGGAAGTGGAGAGCCATAAGCCAAAGGTCCAGGGTGCAGGTAAGGAAGGTTTTCCGGTAAGATCTGTATATCTTACAAGAACGTCCTTCATGGTAGGACCATTGATCAGGAAATAATCCAAATAACTTCCCTTTACGGAAAATTCTGTACGGGTAACCATTTCGGTTCCTACTTCAAAGGATACCATTTCCGGGTGATTTACCAGGACACCGTAGCCCTTATTGGTTATGTAAAAAGGAATATTTTTGTAAGACTGCTCTGTGCTTGTACCACCGTCAGCATTCCAAATATCAATACTTTGTCCGTTTTTCACAAAAGGCGTAAAGCGTTCACCCATACCGTAAACCAGTTCACCCACAGACAAAGACAGCATTTGCCGGATATAGGTCTCCTGATCGTCTCCTTTATCATACGCTAGTCCTTTCCAGTCCGTTTTCATGAGAGCCAAATCTTTACCGGCGCTTCTGGTGATTATCTCATCACCTCTCAAATAAGTCATGGACCAGTTCTTTTTTGTGATAAGTAATGACATGCCGCCGCTTGTTATTTTGATTTCCTCGTCTGAGTCTTCCACCTGAAGGGGAAGTGCCTGATAGAGATTTAATTCAAATGAAGGAGTATCAAGAATTGCACCCTTGTAATGATAAGTGCGGACACGGAAAATATCCGGTGCAGGTGAAGTGATTTCAAGAGTTAAGTTAACGCCGCCTAGAACATCACCTCTCTGGGTGATATGAAGGGTAGGTGCAAGAAGAGTTACTTTATTTTCTTCAATGGTGGTAAAGTATACTTCCTGCGGTGCAAAGCAACTGCAGCCTTCCTTTTGCAGCCAGCATCCGTTACTGAATTTCATAGTTTTTACTCCGTCCTTTCTTTTGCCTAAAATTAAAAATAAATAAGATATTATCTTAATTATAATTGAAAAAAATTGATTTGCCTACATTTCTAATGAAAAAGGAGAGAAATAAACAATTAATAAAATGATATTTACTTGATTATGGAAAGCAATTCTTTATGATATATAATAGAGAAGGTTCTATTTCAAAAGCAGATATTGATACTATGATAATTGAGGAGGAAAAATGAGCGATTATAAAGAGACTCCATTATGGAATAATCATTTGTCAGTGGAACAGAGACTTGATTATCTGATCCAGGAGATGACATTGGAAGAAAAGCTGGCATGCCTGACAACAAGCTGTCCGGATATTGAGAGGCTTGGTATTAGGGCAGCCCATTTGGGCGGCGAGGCTGCGCACGGAATAGAGGCACGCCATGACCAGGCATTTAATGCAGGAGAGCCGGAGCCCACAACTACTTTTACGCAGCCGATCGGTATGAGTGCAAGCTTTGATCGGGAATTGATCAGAGAGTGCGGACGTGTTGTAGGGGAGGAGGCAAGAGCGTTATTTGCACGAGATCAGAGAAGCAGCTTGTGCAGATGGGCACCTACCATTGATATGGAAAGAGATCCCAGATGGGGGAGGACTGAAGAAGCTTATGGAGAGGACCCTTATCTTACAGGAGAAATGTCCTCTGCCTATATTCAGGGGATGAAGGGAAATGATCCCTTTTACCTTCAATGTGGGGCATCTCTCAAACATTTTTATGCAAATAATATTGAGACAGATCGAATTAAAATATCCTCTTCTGTGGATGAAAGGAATAAATATGAATATTATCTGGAGCCGTTTCGAAAAGCCATTGAAGAAGGTGGAGCAGAAGCCGTTATGACTTCCTATAATGAGATCAATGGTGTTCCAGCTATTGTAAATCATGAGGTACAGGATCTTTTAAAGGATACCTGGAAGCTTTCCGGTCATGTTGTCTGTGACGGAGGAGATTTTCAGCAGACTGTTTTGGATCATCAATATTTTGAGACACATGCAGAAACGATTGCGTATGGACTGAAAGCAGGTGTTGACTGCTTTACAGATGACCAGGCTGTCGTTGTTGAATCAGCAAGAGAAGCGCTCAAAAGAGGATTGATAACCGAGGAGGACATCAACCGATCCATCCGGAATTCCTTCCGGACAAGAATCCGTCTTGGTTTCTTTGACGGAAACGGAGACTGCCCTTATAGCGGAATGGGCGAAGAGTATGTAAATAATCAGGAACATCAGAAGCTTTGCAGACAGATGGAAGCAGAATCGGTGGTCCTGCTTAAGAATGAAAAAGATTTTTTACCCTTAAAGCCGGAAGAAACTTCTTCCCTGGCGGTAGTCGGACCTTTAAGCAATGTCTGGTACAAGGATTGGTATGGTGGCGTGCCTCCCTACAGAGTAACAATTCTTGATGGAATTAAAAAGACATATCCTGATGCAGAAATTTATACACACAGTGGGTTGCCTAAAATTTGTCTTAAATGTAACGGAAGCTATATCGGTCTTGGAAAAGAAAACAGGCTGCAGCTTACGGACAAAGAACATGCTGAGATTTTTACATTTACTGACTGGGGTTTTGGAAGCATTACCCTTATTGCGGAAAGCAACGGAATGTATGTAACGCTGGAAGAAGGATCTTATCTGATTAAAGCAGACAAAAAAGAGGCATTTGGATGGTTTGTCAGAGAATCATGGAATTTTAGGGCTATAGGTGAAAGCTGCATCGAGGACCTGAAAGGTTCTTATCATCTTAACAGCTGGAATGAAAGAAAGGTAACGGTAGATCAGGATGGGTATCTGATTGTAATTAAGGATGAAAGGGTGATGCCGGGAGAGGGAGATGATTTAAGACTCGGCAGGAAATCCTATGCTGTATATGAAGGAGAACCTGCTGTTTTTGAACTGGAGATGGTTGAGAACGGTATTGAAAAGGCAGTAGCAACAGTCAAAAAATCTGACAAAGCGGTTCTTGCAATTGGCTGTAATCCTGTTATTAACAGTAAGGAGGAGATTGACAGAGCAACACTTGCACTGCCTCCCTTCCAGCAGAAGCTTGCTGATGCAGTACTTGAAGCAAATCCCGATACACTGATTATTTTAATAAGTAACTATCCTTACCTGATTAATGAGCTGAAAAAGAAGGCTCCTGCAATTTTGCTTTCCGCTTCAGGCTCTCAGGAAATGGGAAACGGAATCAGTGATGTAATGAGTGGAAAGTGTTCTCCTGCAGGAAGACTGCCTATGACCTGGTATCTTAAAGATGAGGATCTTCCGGATATCAATGAATATGATATTATTCAGGGTGAAAGAACTTATCAGTATTTTCAGAAAGAAGTATTGTACCCATTTGGTTATGGTCTTTCCTATACAGAATTTTCTTATGGAGAACTGGAGTGGAAACTGACAGAAGATGCTGTGGAAATTAGTCTTCCAATTACCAATGTTGGAAAGGAGACAGCAGATGAGGTTGTTCAGTTGTATGTACATAAAAAAGAAAGCAGAGTAAAACGTGCAAACAGACAGCTGAAGGGTTTCCGGAGAGTAAAGGAACTTATACCCGGAGAAACCAGAATTGTCAGCTTTAAGATCAACCTTAAGGATCTGAGATATTTTGATGTAATTTCCAGAAGGATGCTTTTGGAGGATGGAGAATATACCTTTATGGCAGGAGCATCCTGTGCGGATATCAGGCAGAGCGTAACAATTTTTATTTCCGGCGAAAAGGCGCCTGACAGAGATCCCTTTAAAGTGACACAGGCATTCAGCTATGACCACAGCGAAGGCTGTTTTATTCACAGAGGAACTAAGGGACATACCATGACAGGAAGTACCTGTATCATTCCCGGTAAACCGGGAGATGATCCGAATTCTGTGGATAAAAAAGCTACCGATATATCGTCTTGTGTATTATCTTATGGAGATTTTGTTTTTGACTCTCTTCCGACCGGTGTAAGGCTTCGGGTTTGTGGCATAGAAAACGGAGAAATATCCCTTACCTGCCAGGGAACAGTCTGCCGAATTCCGATTGAGAGAAATAAAGAACTTGAATTTGAAGAAATTCAGGCTTTGTTACCGGAAGGATTTCTCAGGAAGGAAGGCAGTTATGAGCTGCAAATTCAGGTAAATGGCAAAATAAAGCTGGCAGAATTTTGCTTTTTAATATAATCATATAAATAATATCTACAGGAGGAAAAAATGAAATACGAAGTAATAGATGTATCTGTTAATGGGAGCATAGGAAAAGCAAAATTATCGACATATGTGATCAGTCATTCAGAATCCATCATGATAGATAAGCGTCCTATGGTGGTTATTTGTCCGGGAGGAGGTTACAATCATGTTTCCGAGAGAGAAGGAGAAATGATTGCCTTATCGTTCCTTGCCATGGGTTATCATGCAGCTGTGCTTCATTATTCTGTAGCACCTGCTGTCTATCCCACACAGCTTCTCGAATTGGCAAAAGCAATGTGCTATGTAAGAAAACATACCAAAGAATGGCATGTTGATGAAAAAAAGATTTTTGTTCAGGGTTCTTCTGCGGGAGGTCATTTGGCCGCTTCTCTTGGGTGTTTTTGGAAAAGGAAACTTTTTGATGAGATAACAGGTGGTGATAGTGAGCTGATTCGACCCGATGGAATGATCTTAAGTTATCCGGTAATCACTTCCGGCAAGTATGCTCACAGAGACTCCTTTGTAAAGCTGTTAGCTGACAGGTATGAGGAGCTGGTGGATGAAATGTCTCTGGAAAAGCAGGTAAACAGTGATACACCTAAAACATTTTTATGGCATACCTTTGAAGATGGGACGGTTCCTGTTGAGAATACGTTACTTTTTGCACAGGCACTGCGGGAGAAGGAAATTCCTTTTGAATGTCATATTTATCCAAAAGGTCGTCACGGGTTGGCACTTGGCAATGAACTGACCAGCTCGGATGGAGAAAAGGAAATTCAGCCGGAGGTAACAAACTGGATCCAGATGGCAGGAACCTTTATTAAGAATTGCTAATAAGGATAGGGGAGGAAAAGTTTAAAATGATTGAAAGCAATAAAGTAAAAAAGATTTTATATGGTGGAGATTACAATCCCGAGCAGTGGCCGGAGGAAACCTGGGAGGAAGATATGCGCCTGTTTAAACTTGCGCATATAGATGAGGTTACCTTAAATGTATTTAGCTGGGCCGCACTCCAACCGGATGAGAATACCTACGATTTTTCAAAGCTTGATAAAATTATGGAGCTGGCAAGAAAAAATAATCTTAAGGTTTGCCTTGCCACCTCCACAGCGGCGCATCCTGCATGGATGGCAAGAAAACATCCTGATATTTTGAGAACAGAGTATAATGGAGTAAAGAGGAAGTTTGGCAGCAGGCATAATTCCTGTCCCAATTCACCCACTTACCGCAAGTATTCCGTAGCACTTGCCGAAAAGATTGCAGAACGCTATAAGGATTATGACAATATTGTTGCCTGGCATATTTCCAATGAGTATGGAGGATTTTGTTACTGTGATAACTGTGAAAAAGCATTCCGTAAGTGGCTTAAGGAAAAATACGGAACCATAGATGAGTTAAACAGAGCATGGAACATGTCTTTCTGGGGGCATACCTTATATGATTTTGAGGATGTGGTAGTACCGGATCTGCGCTCAGAAGAGTTTCTCTGGGACGGAGTAATCCGCACTAATTTTCAGGGAATTTCGCTGGATTATTGTCGTTTTAACTCTGACAGTATGTTAGAATGTTTCCGACTGGAATATGATGCGGTGAAAAAATATACACCGGATATTCCGGTAACCACAAACCTGATGGGAGTCTATAAGATTTTAGATTATCAAAAATGGGCAAAATATATGGATTTTGTTTCATGGGATAATTATCCGGCTTATGATTCTGTGCCGGAGCAGGCATCCATGGCACATGATTTGATGAGAGGTATTAAGCAGGGCAAGCCCTTTGCATTGATGGAGCAAACGCCAAGTGTAAGCAACTGGCATATTTACTGTAAACTGAAGAGACCCGGTGTGATGCGGCTCTGGAGTTATCAGGCAATGGCTCATGGCGCAGACACACTTCTGTTTTTCCAGATGAGAAGGAGCATTGGTGCCTGTGAAAAGTATCATGGCGCAGTGATCGATCATGTGGGAACGGAAAATACCAGAGTATTTCGTGAACTGACAGCTTTGGGAGAAGAACTTGTTAAGATTGGTGATAAGACTCTGGGCGCAAGAACGAAATCCAAGGTTGCAATTGTCTTCGACTGGGATAATTGGTGGGCAGCAGAGTATTCTGCGGGTCCCAGCAAGCTGATTGACTATTATAAAGAAGTATTTCAATACTATAAGGCATTAAATGACAGCAATATTTCTGTTGACCTTGTCAGTGTAACAGATGATTACACTGACTATAAGCTTGTAATTGCACCGCTTCTCTACATGTGTAAGGATGGTTTTGATGAGAAGATCCGACAATTTGTTAAGAATGGAGGCAGCTTCCTGACTACCTATTTCAGCGGTTATGTGGAGGATCATGATCTTGTAGTAACCGGAGGATATCCGGGAAGACTAAAGGATATTCTTGGAATTTGGGTGGAGGAATCCGATGCTCTCCCGGAAACAGAATCAAATTCCTTTGTTTACAAGGGAAAGAATTATTCTGCAGGGATTCTTTGTGATCTGCTTCACCTTCAGGGGGCAGAAGGCTTATCTTTCTATGAAAATGATTTTTATGAGGGAATGCCGGTGCTCACCAGAAATCAGTTTGGCAAAGGTACGGCTTATTATGTGGCAACTCACTCTGAGGAAGCTTTCTATAAGAAATTTCTGGGTGATATCTGTGAAGAGATTGGCATTGAAGCTGTGGCAAAAACACCGGAGGGCGTGGAAGGTACGATGCGTGAGAACGAAAAGGGTTCCTTCCTGTTCTTGTTAAACCACAAGGATGGACCGGCATCTGTTGTTCTTGAAAAGGATGGTATAGATCTGCTTACGGAGAAAACCTATAAAGCCGGGGACAGGATTACACTTGAAAAAACGGGAGTTGCAATTATTTTTACAGAAAAGTAAGGGAGAAAGTCAGAATGAAAGTACAAAATCCGATTATTAAGGGATTTTATCCGGATCCAAGCATTTGTGAGGCAGAGGGTAAATATTATCTTGCATGTAGCTCATTTCAGTATATGCCGGGAGTGCCTATTTTTGAAAGTGAGGATCTTATCAGCTGGAAACAGGTTGCCAACTGTCTTACCAGGACCAGTCAGATAGAGCTTCACCGAATCCCAAGTTCAGGTGGAGTCTTTGCACCGACACTGCGTTATCATGAAGGAACTTTTTATATGGTGACGACAAATGATACCTATGGAAAGAATTTTTATATTTCAACCAGGGATATTTATGGCGAATGGTCGGAACCGATTTTTGTAGATCAGGGAGGAATCGACCCGTCTCTTTTGTTTGATAATGGAAAGGTTTATTTTACCAGTAATGGAAACGGACCGGACGGGAAACCCTGTATTTTTCAGTGTGAAATAGATATTGCAACAGGAAAAAAACTGACAGACAGTATTCCGGTGTGGTCCGGTAGCGGTGGAAGATATCTGGAGTCTCCTCATTTGTATCATATCGGGGATTGGTATTATCTGACGGCAGCAGAGGGTGGCACAGAGTATGGTCACATGATAACTTATGCCAGAAGTAAAAATCCGTTTGGTCCTTTTGAAGGTTATGCTGATAATCCGGTGCTTACCAACAAAAATTTGGGTGGAAACTTAAACCCTATTCAGGGAATCGGGCATGGAGATCTGATTCAGGATCATAAGGGAAATTATTATTTTGTTTGTCTGGGCTTCCGTCAGAGCGGAACCTGGCAGGCGTATCATCATCTTGGAAGAGAAGTATTTTTAGCTCCGGTCTTCTGGCAAAAGGATGGATGGTTTACAGCAGGAGATCACGGAACGGTAACAGAATGGATGGAGATGGAGCTTTCGGGTAAGCAGGATCCTCACAGATATGATGTGTCCTTTAAAACCACCGGAAAAGATGATTTGCGGTGGAGCTATTTAAGGGATTATCATAAAGAAAATTATGAATTTACGAAGAAGGGTCTGAGACTTCGCGGAACAGAAATAACTTTAAATGAAGCAGATACTCCAACCTTTATCGGAATCCGCCAGTCAGAGTTTGATACGCATCTTACTGTTAAAGTATCCGGTGATGCTAAGGAGGCAGGTATTACTTTTTATATGGATGAGGATCAGCATTATGACCTGGCACTTGTCAATGAATGTGGCAGCAGATATGTGATTTTACGTCTGAAGGTGGGAGATGCTGAGTCTGTGAAACGGTCAGAGCTTCTTCCTGCAGGCTGTGAGCAGGTAGAGCTTCAGATTCATTCTGATGCAGACAAATATTACTTCTCATACCTTATCGATGACAAGGAAGAGAAGCTGGGTAATGCCAGAACCAAATACTTATCTTCGGAGGTTGCCGGTGGCTTTACCGGTGTGTTGATGGCAATGTATGCCGTTGACAAAGAAGGAAAATGGGCAGAGTTTTCAGAGCTTATGTGGCAGCAGTAAAGAGAAAGCAGGTTATTCCCATAAAAGCTGCAGTCAATTTATTGCTTTGTAAACTGTAAGTTGTATAAATCCGCATAAATCCCTCCTTTATTAAGGAGCTGCTCATGGCTTCCGCTTTCGGCAATACCATCCTCGGTGAGAACCAGTATTTTTTCGGCGTTACGAATGGTGGAAAGCCTGTGGGCAATGACAAAGGTGGTACGATTTCTGGCAAGTTTTTCCAGAGATTCCTGTACCACCTTTTCACTTTCGTTATCAAGTGCAGAGGTGGCTTCATCAAAAATCAGAATTGGAGGATTCTTCAGGAAGACTCTTGCGATGGAAAGACGCTGCTTTTGACCGCCGGAAAGCTTGATCCCACGTTGTCCGATGTAGGTATCATAGCCGTCAGGAAGGCTCATGATGAAATCATGGGCGTTGGCATTCTGGGCAGCAGCGACAATTTCTGCTTCCGTTGCGTCAGGACGACCGTAGCGGATATTGTCCATCACGCTCCCGGTAAACAGATAGACATCCTGTTGTACAATTCCGATGTTATTTCGAAGACTTTTCAGCGTGAAATTCCGGATATCGGTTCCATCAATCAGTATTTGCCCGTCTGAAACCTCATAAAAACGGGGAATCAGGCTGCAAAGAGTAGACTTACCTACACCGGAGGTTCCTACCAGTGCAACATATTCTCCGGGCCTCACATGAAGGTTCAGGTTTGAGAGAACCATTTCGGTATGATCCTCATAGTGGAAGGATACATTTTTAAATAGAATATCCCCCTTGGCATTGATGAGTTCCCTGGCATCCGGTTTATCTACAATATCAGGGTTGATACTCAGCATTTCCAAGAACCGGGTGTAACCGGAAACACCATTTTGAAATTGTTCCGTAAAATTGATCAGCTTTTTGATTGGTTCCGTAAAGTTGTTAATATATAAAAGAAAGGTAATCAGATCGGTAATGGAAATAATGCTTTTGGTAATAAAAACCGCACCGGAAGCAATGACGATTACTGTGATCAGCGTAGTGAAGGCAGTCAGTCCGGAATGATAAAGGCCCATATATTTATAATTTTCTTTTTTACTCTCAAGGAAGTTATTATTTCCAGCTCTGAATTTATCCATTTCAATCTCTTCGTTGGCAAAGGACTTTACCACACGGATACCGGATAAATTGTCTTCAATCTGGGCATTAATGTCCGCAATTCTTGCCCTGTTTTTTAGGAATATCCGTTTCATCTGAACATTAAAGTAAAAGGCATAGATCAGCATAACAGGTACAATAGCAAAGGCAGTCAATGCAAGTCTCCAGTTTATGGTAAGCAGAATGATAAAGGAGCCAATCAGCTTGATGATAGAGATTACAAGATCCTCAGGTCCATGATGGAAAAGCTCGCTGATTTCAAATAAGTCGTTAGTGACACGGCTCATCAGCTGTCCCACCTTTTGGTTATCAAAGAAACTGAAGGAGAGCTTCTGATAATGGCCAAAGATTTCATTTCGCATATCGTATTCCATCTTTGCCCCCATCATATGCCCGTAATTAGTAATAAAGAAATTGCTGAAAAACTCAATGAAAATTAATATCAGCATAACACCGGAAAGTATAAAAATAGTATGAAGCGACTCATCAGAAGATCTATAAATGACATCATTGGTAATATAGCGGATAATCAGAGGAATGATCAGGGTGATCGCAGCCGCCAGACAGGCAAAAAACATATCTGCAGCAAACAATTTCTTATAGGGTTTATAGTAAGAAAAAAACTTTTTCCATTTTCCTTTTTCCATAAATTTGTCACCTCTTTCAATAGTTATACAGCTATGTTATTCCCAAATAATAATCATGTTAGCACATTACTGGTAGAGAAGCAAAAGAAAGTATGATAAAATATAAAATAATTTGTTTGTAGAACGGAGCCGTTAAATGAATTACATTGTAATCGATTTGGAATGGAATCAGAGCAACACCGGTGAAGAACCGGAGGTAAAAGAGATTCCGTTTGAGATTATTGATATTGGAGCGATCAAACTAAATAGTGAAAAAATGATGATAGATGAGTTTAATCAGTTAGTTAAACCGGCGGTCTATCAGCATATGCATAAGATTACCAGTAATCTGATCCACCTTCATATGAAGGATCTGCAAAAGGGAAGACCTTTCGTAGAGGTCATGGGAGATTTCCTTTCCTGGTGTGGAGAAGACTATATTTTTTGTACCTGGGGACCTCTTGATTTGTATGAATTGCAAAGAAATATGCGATATTATCACATGGAACCTCTTGCAGGAAAACCAATTTGTTTTTTGGATGTACAAAAGTTGTTCAGTATTGCCTTTGAGGACAAGAAACAACGTAGGAGTCTGGAATATGCAATTGATTATCTGAAAATAGAGAAGGATATTCCCTTTCACAGGGCCTTCAGCGATGCGTATTATACTGCGAGGATACTATCCTGTCTGGAGGAGGAGATTCTGGAAAACTATTCTATAGATACTTATATTCTTCCAAAAAATCGACAGGAGGAAATTCATGTGATGTTTCATGATTATATGAAATACATTTCAAGGGAATTTCCGGACAAGCAGAGGGCTCTTGAGGATAGAGAAGTAATTAGTACAAAATGTTACCTGTGCCATAAGAATTTACGAAAAAAAATCCGTTGGTTTTCACCCAACGGAAAGCATTACTATAGTGTTTCCCACTGCCCCGTTCACGGGTATATGAAATCTAAAATCAGAATTCGCAAATCAGAGAGTGATAGTATTTATGTGATAAAAACATCAAAGTTTATCTCGGAAGAGGATTGCCAAAAAATTCTACTGAAGAGGGAGGCAGCAAAGGAACATCGCAAATCCAAAAAGGGAAGCAGTAACATTAAAGGTCAAAACCATTGAATCGGGAAGATGGAAAATGAGGTCCGTCTTTCCGGTTCCTTTTTCTTTTGCGCCTTAACAAACTGCGCTTTTTGCTTCCTTTTTTATAGTCCATAATATTATAGCTGTTTGCAATGGAATAAAGAATAATAATAGCTATGAGTACAACTGCGACAGCTAAAATGACAAGCAATATGATCTTAACATTGACTACGACTATATTCTTTTTATTTAAGGATTCAGCTTCCTCTGGGAATTCATAGGTGACAGAAGCTTTCTGTGCAAGATCAACAGTGGCTGTTCCCAGATAGGCACCGTGATAGTAATAGCGGATTTCTGCCACTTCATTTTCTTCCGTGGTATCATAGGATATTTTCGAATCCAGATCCTGAAAGGTAGTTGTCCCCGGCAGGATCAGATAACTGTCCTGATTTAAGGACAAAATAGGACTGGAATTACCGAAAACATCACTGGAGGTATGGAAGAAATTCGAATTCTGTATGGAATATTTTGTTTCATTTTCGGAGACATTGACTGCGGAAAAGTTAGTAAAACCATAATCAAACAGTTTTACGGTATCATAAAATTGCTCCGGAGACTCTTCCTTCATAATAACACAGATCAGCTTCATACCGTTTTGTTCAGCACAGGTCACCAAAGTTTGTCTCGCTTCGTCTGTATAGCCGGTTTTACCGCCTTTGATACCTTCGTAGGGAATTTCACCTGTAATCAGCTGATGTTTATTCCGTACAATAAAATCATCCGGCTGTGAGGCGGTAGGTTCAAAATGATGAGATGCTGAATTCCCTATTTTGGAAAGAAGCTCATTTTGAAAAAAGGCTTTGGCAATCAAAGCAAGGTCATAAGCAGTTGTGTAGTGATCTTCATCGTAAAGGCCATGTGCATTGACAAAATGTGTGTTTTTACAGCCCAGCTCTTCAGCTTTTCGGTTCATCAGCTCCGCAAATGCATCGGTGCTCCCGGCAATATGCTCTGCCACGCCGTTTGCAACTTCATTGGCAGACGCTGTTAATATACCATAGAGACATTCTTCCATAGGCATGGCTTGTCCTGCATCAATTCCAATATTGGAGCTTCCTTTATCAATGCTGAATACAGCATTATGAGAAAAGGTAACCGTTTCGTCACGCCGGCTGTTTTCAGCGGCAATCAGGCAGGTCATCAGCTTGGTTGTGCTTGCCGGATAAAGCTTTTCATCGATGTTTTTTGCATAGAGTATCACACCGGTATTTGCCTCAAGTAAAATAGCTGATTCTGCGCCGATTGCAGGACCGGCTGGCCAGTTTTCAATTTGATTACTTTGAATGGGAAGGGATTTCCTATCTTCCGCCAGCGCAAGATAGTCTTCTGCCGCAGAAGGGGCAGCGTAGGTATTACGCCCTGCTGCCACAATAAGACAGAAGCCTAAAACAGCAGATAATGCAAGCTTTATTCTATTAAAATTCATGGATTTAATAAAATTCATGGGGTCTCCTGATCATTAAAAATAACTTATTCCTATAATACACTATTTCCTATAAAAAAGCTAATGAATCCTTGATGTTAAAAAGTCGTAAAAGAAGCTGCCATTTTCTTGAAAGGTTCTTTTTCCGAGTCTAAAATCACCAATGAAATTTCAAAATCTGATAAAGTATTTGGATTGATATGGGGGGAATGAAAATGGCACAAATGATGGCAGTTATCATATTCGTACTGATGTTTTTACTTATTATAACAGAAAAAGTAGAACGCCATGTAGTAACGCTTGTATGTGGTTTCCTGACATTGCTTTTCGTATTTGGTATAGGAATGCACAGTGTGAATGCAATCATAGATACATTGAATGTTAGGGAAATCTTTACCGTTGATTTCTGGTATCATACAGGTGATACGGCAGAAACCTCCAGCGGTATTAATTGGGCAACCATTCTCTTTATTACAGGAATGATGATCATGGTAGAGGGAATGGGACATGTGGGTTTTTTCAGATGGCTTTGTATGAGGATAGCCAAAATAGTACATTTCAAAACGATACCGCTTTTTGTCACCTTTATGCTGATGTCAAGCATCTTGTCTATGTTTATTGACAGTATTACTGTAATTTTGTTTTTGGCAGCAGTTACGGTTGAATTGGCGCAGCTTTTGAAGTTTAATCCGGTTCCGATGATACTGTCAGAAATATTTTGTGCAAATTTAGGTGGTTCGGCAACAATGTGTGGAGATCCGCCTAATATTATTATCGGAACTTCTCTTGGCTATTCTTTTTCCGATTTTATTTTTAATACCGGTTTCATGGCAGGAATCTGTCTATTATTGGCTATTATATATTTTTATATGATTTTTAAAAAGGAGTTACAGAGTAGTGTAGTGATTGATATGGCATCCTGTCCAAATCCGAAAGATGCCATTACAGATAAAAAAGGCTTTATTACCAGCAGTATTATTTTTTTATGTGCAGTCATTTTGTTGGTGACACATGCACAGACTGGGTTGACAGTAGCCTTTATTGGATTGGTGATTGCTGTCGTTACGTTAATTGCGGCAGGAAAAAAGGCACCTGTCCTATTAAGAAAGGTTGATTATAAAACACTGCTGTTTTTTATTGGTCTGTTTGTTGTGGTTGGTGGGTTGGAGCAGACAGGTATTTTAGAGATTATTGCAAAATTTATCGGAAGACTCAGTGGTGGGAATGCAGGATTGATGATTGCAATTATTATATGGGGTTCCGCCGTCGCCAGCGCATTTATCGATAATATTCCATTTGCTGCAACCATGATTCCTGTTATCAAGAGCCTGTCTGCTGTACAGGGCGCAGATCTGTCTGTAATGGCATGGGCACTTTCCATGGGAACAGATATAGGGGGAAGCGCAACACCAATCGGTGCATCTGCAAATGTAGTAGGAACGGCAGTAGCTGCAAAGGAAGGTTACCCGATCGGGTGGGGAAGTTATTGTATAGCAATGGCACCTGCCACAATTATCGTTGTTTTGGTATCTATGGCAATCATATTTGTCAGATATCTGTAACAGGAAGGAGTAAGTGATTTATGGAGAAACAACTGATTATTTCCATAGGGCGTGAATTCGGAAGCGGCGGCCATGAAATTGCAGAAATATTAGCAGAAAAATTTGACCTTAAATTATATGACAAAAGTCTTCTGCAGCACATTGCGGATGAACGGAATGTGAATGTTGCCCATATTGAAAAATATGATGAGATACCCAGAAATTTATTACTTTCAAGAACGGTTCGAGGGTATTCTAATTCCGTGGAGGAAAATATAGCAAACATGCAGTTTGATTTTTTAAAAAAAAGGGCAGCTGAAGGAAAATCCTTTGTGGTAGTAGGAAGATGCTCGGAAACCATTTTGCGAAATTATTCCGGACTTATCTCCATGTTTATTCTGGGAGACTGGGATAATAAGATAGAGCGTGTCACACGGCTTTATCATATGTCTGCGGAAGAGGCAGAAAACTTTATTTTCAGACAGGACCGTAAGAGAAAAGAGTATCACAATTATTATTGTAAGGGAAAATGGGGTGATTCCCGAAATTATGATATTTCTGTAAACAGCAGCAAGCTTGGAGAAAAAGAAACAGCTGAAATGCTTGCAGCTTATATTATGAAAAGACAGGAGAGCTAAGAAAAAGTATGATGAATGTTGTATTTTTTTACATTCATTATGCTTTTTTCTTTGATTTTTCTTCCCTTTTATTTGGAAAAGGTGTAAAATAAAGACTCGTTTAAAGAGGAAAAAGAAAGGAAACGGCATGAGGCTCAGAAATGTTTCAGGATCGCGGGATGTGATTGCGCAAAGTCCTTTGGTGGTTCACGACCCGGAGACATTAAAGAATAATTGGAATAAGGCTTTTGGAAACGACCATCCGATTCGAATTGAAGTAGGAATGGGAAAGGGAAAATTTATTCATGAGCTTGCCACCCAAAATCCCGATATTAACTATGTAGGAATCGAAAAATATTCCAGTGTGCTGATTCGGGCATTGCAGAAAATGGAAGACGCTCCTTTGACGAATCTTTTATTTATCCGTATGGATGCGGAGGATATTACAAAAGTGTTCGGTTCCGGAGAAGTGGACAAGATCTATCTCAACTTTTCAGATCCCTGGCCGAAGGACAGACATGCCAAAAGAAGACTTCCCTCCAGAGAATTCTTAAGAAGATATGACTGCTTCTTAAAAAAAGACGGAGTACTGGAATTTAAAACGGATAACAGAGATTTGTTTGATTTTGCCCTTGAGGAGCTTTCCTTTGCAGGCTGGGAGGCTTTACAAGTGACCTATGATCTTCATCATGATGAAAAAATGTCAGCAGGAAATATTATGACAGAATACGAAGAAAAATTTTCATCAAAAGGAAATCCGATTTATAAATACATCATCAGAAGATAGGGAATAGTATTATGGAATAAGCAGGAAAGGAGACTTTTTAGCATGGAAGTAATATTAACGGATAGTAACTTTGAAGAAGAGGTAAAGAAAAGTACCATTCCGGTTATGGTAGATTTCTACGCAGACTGGTGTGGACCATGTAAAATGATGGCGCCGCTTGTAGCACAGCTATCGGAAGAATACAGTGGAAGGTGCAAGATAGCGAAATGTAATGTAACAGATTATCCGGGACCGGCAAGCGAATACAAGATCATGTCTATCCCAGCTTTCTTATTCTTTAAAGAAGGAAAGGTTGTGGATTCTGTTGTAGGGGCAGTATCTAAAAATGAATTAGCAGGAAAAATTGAGCAGGTGTTAGCGTAAGCGGCACCTGCTTAAATATGGCATATATAACAGGGAGGAAAGCTATGTTTTTCATCTTTTTTCTGATATGGATTATTTTTAATGGACAGTTTACGTTTGAAATAGCTGCATTCGGTGTAGTGATTGCCGGGCTGATGTATCTGTTTATCTGTAAATTTTTGAACTATCATCCCAAAACAGATTTATTATTGTGTAAGAAATTTTTTCTTGTGCTTCAGTATGTATTTGTATTGATAACGGAAATTATTAAGGCAAATTTTGCAGTAATTAGAATGATTATGTCTTCCAGGTATGAGATTGAACCGGCAATTGTGCGATTTAAAACAGATCTTAAAACCACACCGGCAAGGGTACTTTTAGCAAATTCTATTACCTTGACACCGGGGACGATTACGGTTTCGCTTGAGGAAGATGAGTATGTTGTGCACTGCCTTGACAAAGAGCTTGCTGAGGGAATCAACAGATCTGTCTTTGTGACATTGCTTAGAAAACTGGAAAGGGTGAATTAATATGAATTTACTGGAAAATATATCAATTTTCGATAAAATCTATCCGGGAATGTTTATCACCGTTTTAATCATTCTTGCAATTATGTTATTTGCCTGTCTGATTCGTGCGGTAAAGGGTCCCCGAATTGCAGATCGTATTGTAGCAATCAATATGATGGGAACTATGGTCATGGTCATGATAGCAGTGCTTTCCCTATTATTAAGGGAAGGTTATCTGGTAGATATTTGTCTGATTTATGCGATGGTAAGTTTTTTGGCAGTGATTGTAATTTCTAAGGTTTATCTGGGCGTTTATAAAGAAAAACGACAAGAGAACGAGGAAGAAATGTCACAGATGACAGGAGAAGGAGGAGACTCTGATGGAAATTATTGAATGGATCAGATTTATTATTGGGGCTGCTTTGCTTCTTTGCGGACTGCTTATTTTTTTGATAGAGCTGTATGGAATTTTTCATTTGAAATATGTATTAAACAGAATGCATGCAGCAGCTATGGGAGATACATTGGGAATCAGTTTTTCCCTGGTCGGACTGATGATTTTTTCAGGATGGAATTTTACGACTCTGAAAATGGCATTGATAGTTGTTTTCTTGTGGTTTGCTTCTCCGGTATCTTCTCATCTGCTTGCCAGGCTGGAAGCTGCGACCAACGAAAATTTAGAGGAATACTGTCAGGTCTATCCGGAACTTGATGTTTTAGAGAAGGAATTGAAGGAGAAAAGAGAGAATCAGGAGAAGGAGGAAGAGATATCATGACAATTTTTCAGTATATTTTACTTGGCTTTTTAGTTGTATGTGCCATATCAGTAAGCTTTTCGAAAAATTTACTGAATTCTATATTAATCTATATGTCCTATAGTCTGGTGATGTCTTTGATCTGGGTCTGTCTGGAATCTCCCGATCTTGCGATCACAGAAGCTGCTGTGGGAGCAGGAGTTACCAGTATCCTGTTTTTTGCGACTTTGAAGAAAATTCATGGAATTCAGATAGAGAAAACAGAAAAGGAGGGGGAGGATCATGAGTAAGCCAAAGCCTCAGAAGGAATATGAAAAGACAGGTGCCTTCCATTTTTTCAGGTGGCTGTCCGGGTGTAAGGATCCTTATGTAGGTGAAGTGGAAATGAAACCGCAGAAGGAAGAGGTTGTACCTGAGTCCACGATCCTGGAACGAATGAATGAACGTCAGATGATCAGAGACAAGGTATATGATGCCGAGAACAATAAAGGGCTGGTGATTTTTCACCGGATTTATGTTGCATCCGCTATTCTCTTTTGCATTGCGCTGGTAGGACTTTTGTTGTATACCGTTTCTTATTTACCGAGAACGGGAAATCCTTCCAATCCAGATAATAACGAAGTTGCAGAACGGTACATAGAAAGTGGTTTACAGGAAACGGGGGCAATGAACATTGTTTCGGGAATGATTTTAACCTACAGAGCCTTTGATACCTTTGGCGAAACCAATGTGCTGTTTATTGCGACCTGCTGTGTCATGATTCTGCTTATGGTAGATGACTCAATTCTAAAAAAGCAGGAGGAAAAGAATGACCGGCGGTTTGAACCTAAGAATGATGCCATTTTGCAGGGAACAGCTTTTGTGCTTTGTCCTATTATTTTTATTTTTGGAATTTATGTTATTTTAAACGGTCACCTTTCTCCGGGCGGTGGATTTTCAGGCGGTGCCATATTAGGAGCAGGTCTGATTCTGTATGTCTGTGCATTTGGATTTAAGAAAACGCAACAATTCTTTAATGAGCATATCTATAAAGTGGCAAAGATTACGGCACTTTGTATGTATGGATTGATTGGTACTTACTTTTATATTACAGGTGCAAATGGGATAGAAAATCATATTCCTCTGGGTATACCCGGACACATATTGAGCAGCGGTATTATTTTGCCTATTAACATTTGTGTAGGGTTGGAGGTCGCATGTACCATGTATGCTTTCTATGCATTGTTTCGGAGAGGAGGTCTGTAGAATGGGAGCAAATCTGTTTACAAATTACGGGGAAGCAGTTGCGATGATTTTATTTGGAATTGGATTCGGAAACCTTCTTTTACAGAGTAATCTGATCAAAAAGATTATCGGTTTAAATATTATGGATACAGCAATTTATCTTTTCCTGGCCGAAAAGGGTTATGTTGAAGGGCGGGTAGCACCGATTGTTGTGAATGGTGTGCAGGAAGCGGAGGCATATATTAATCCTATCCCCAGTGGTCTGGTTTTGACCGGTATTGTTGTATCGGTGTCGGTCAGTGCTCTGATGCTTTCCATTACGATTCGCTTATATAGACGCTATCATACACTGGACTTGGACGAAATCTCTCTCAGATTGAAAAAGGAGGGACTGTAAATGGATTTGGTTCAAAATTTTCCGGCAGTCTCTATCCTGTTGTGTCTGTTTGCCGGGATTATCAGCTCGGGCTTGAAAGAAAAGGCTGCCAGGTATGTGAATACTGTTTTGATCGCAACGGTAATGTTCCTGAATGCATGTACATTGGGATATGTGCTTCATACAGGAGAAGCTTTTGTCTATGTAATGGGAAAATTTCCGGCTCCCTGGGGAAACGAGATCAGAGTCGGTGTTCTGGAATGCTTTATGGCATTATTCTTTTGTATCATCATGCTGCTTTCCCTGCTGGGCGGTAGAAAAAAGCTTGCAGATGAGGTGGAAGAAGGAAAGACTTTTCTTTATTATGTTCTGATGAATCTGCTCCTCAGCTCACTCCTGGCATTGGTATATACCAATGATCTGTTTACGGCATATGTTTTTGTGGAAATTAACACGATAGCAGCCTGTGGTCTGATCATGATCCGGCAAAACGGAAGGACCATTGAGGCGGCAGCACGATATATGATCATGAGTCTCTTGGGATCTGGTATGCTCCTTATGGGAATTTGTATGCTATATGATCTGACGGGACATTTACTGATGAGTAATATCAAAGAGCAGGTGGCAATCCTCTCTGCTTCCGGAGAGTACCGGATTCCCCTGTTGGTAACCATTGCACTGATGTCAGTGGGACTTGCCATCAAGAGTGCATTGTTTCCGTTTCATGCATGGCTACCGGATGCATATGGATATTCAACGGTGTCTTCTGCGGCAGTCTTATCCAGCCTTGTTTCCAAGGGTTACATATTTTTATTAATTAAGATTATTTATCGCGTAATTGGGTTTGATATTTTTGAGGCAAGCAAGATCATCGATGTGTTGTTCGTATTCGGATTGATGGGAATGATTTTCGGATCTTTGAGTGCGATAAAGGAAAATGACGTGAGAAGAATGATCGCCTATTCTTCTGTAGCGCAGATTGGATATATTTATATGGGTATCGGAATGGGGACGCAGGCCGGTATGGCAGCAAGCGTATTCCATATTCTATCTCATGCGGCAACCAAATCCCTTTTGTTCATTGCAGCAATCGGGCTCACCGATGTATCGGGAGGAAGCCGGAAATTTATTGATCTGACCGGTGCGGCATACAGAAATAAATGGGCAGGTGTCACATTTACCGTGGGCTCACTTTCCATGGTAGGTGTTCCGCTATTTTCCGGCTTTATCAGTAAGCTGCTGTTTGCCCAGGCAGCCGTACAGAATAACGGTAAGATGCTACCGGCTTTGATTGTACTTGGAATCAGTACGATTTTGAATGCCATCTACTTTATGAAAACGGTAATCAGAATTTATACACCGGTAGAAGAAAATAAGTATGAGTGCATCACCTTTAAAGATATGAAGCTGTATGCAGTCACATTGGTTTGTTTTATTGTTTTAAATGTGATTTTAGGCGTAAGCTCTCAGCCCATTGTGGATTTGATTGAGCAGGGACTTGCCATGTTCTCCTAAGGAGGTTTGTCTTTATGTGTTACATGATATTATCCATCTTTTTTCCGATTCTTGCAGGAATTTTTCTCCTGGTAAGAAAAGAAATGAAGGTAAGAAAGCATCTTCTGTTTCTTACGGGGAGCTTTTTGGTTCTTGAAGGAATTCTGGTTATTCTCGCCATAAGTTTGGCAAAGGGAGAACTGCTGTTGCTGTTTAATCTGACGGACAGGCTGCCCATTCTTTTTAAAATAGATGAGGTCAGTATAATTTTTTCTGCATTGGCAATCGTGATTTTCTTGTGTGCCGGTTTCTTTTCTTTTGAATATATGAAACACGAAGAAAAGGAAAAACGATATTATGGATACTATCTTATTGTTCTGGGTGTTTTAGTTGCACTTTGCTTTGCAGGAAACTTGATAACCTTCTATCTGTTCTTTGAGCTTTTGACGCTTTCTTCCATGCCGCTGGTGCTTCATAATCGCAGCAGAGAGGCAATTATGGCAGGGCTTAAGTATCTGTTTTATTCTCTGGCAGGTGCATATATGGCGTTATTTGGCCTTTACTTTATTGAAAAATACGGAAATACACTTACCTTCAGTGCAGGGGGCGTAATCAGTGCGCAAACGGCTGAAGATCATATGGTTCTTTTGCTTGGAATTGCTTTTGTGATGCTACTCGGATTTGGTGTTAAGGCAGGTATGTTTCCCATGCATGCATGGTTAACGGCGGCCCATCCGGCGGCACCGGCACCGGCATCGGCAGTTCTGTCTGCCGTGATTGTTAAGGCAGGAGTACTGGCGATAGTAAGAGTTGTCTATTATATTTTTGGTGCATCCTTTCTGCGTGGCAGCTGGGTACAGAAGGTATGGCTTATTTTGACACTGATCACGATATTTATGGGCTCTATGCTTGCATATCGGGAGCCGGTATTGAAAAAGAGGCTGGCTTATTCAACTATCAGTCAGGTTTCCTATATTTTATTCGGACTTGCAGTGATGGATGGAGATTCTGTGACAGGAGGCTTTCTTCATGTGCTCAGCCACGGCTTTATTAAGGCGGCTTTATTTCTGTGTGCCGGAGCCATGATATATATGACGGGAAGAACAAAAGTGAAGGAGCTTCGGGGAATCGGAAAAGAAATGCCGATTTTGCTCTGGTGCTACACAATTGTATCTCTCGGACTGATCGGTATTCCCCCCACAGGAGGCTTTATTAGTAAATGGTATCTGGCTTTGGGTTCCTTAAATTCAGGTATTTCGGGCTTTGGTCTGGCCGGGCCGATTGTTTTACTGGTCAGTGCACTCCTTACGGCAGGATATCTGCTTCCGGTTACAATACATGGATTTCTTCCGGGAGAAGAATTTGATGGTAATACTCTGGAAAGAAAAGAACCCTCTCTTTTTATGCTGATACCGATAATTGTTCTTACCGTTTTAACTGTGGCAATCGGTCTATTCCCCAACGGGATTATTAGCTATTTGTCTCAAATCATTACTAAGATTATTTAGGAAAGGAGAAAGCCACAATGATTATGCTTGTTATTTTGATTCCTGTTTTAACCGGTGTGCTGGTTCCTCTGATTCCTTTTAAGAAGAGAAGCCATATGGAGCTTTTTTTGGAGACAATGGTGATATTAAACAGCCTTCTTGTCTGGTATCTGCTCATGAACCGATCGGAAAGTATTTTTACACTGGCAAATTTTACGGGTAATCTATCTATCAGCTTTAAGGTGGATGGCATGAGTATAGTGTTTGGCGGTCTGATATCTGCTTTGTGGCCTTTTGCAACTTTGTATGCCTTTGAATATATGACGAAGGAAGAGCATGAAAAAGTATTTTTTATGTTTTATACCATGACCTATGGAGTGACATTGGGGATTTCCCTGGCAGCCAATCTTCTTACTATGTATTTCTTTTATGAGCTTTTGACGCTTGTTACGGTTCCACTTGTCATGCATACTTTGACAAGAGAAGCAATTCTGGCAAGCAGGAAATATTTGTATTATTCTCTTGGCGGTGCGGCGTTTGCGTTTATTGGTCTCATTTTTGTGATTATTTATGGGAGCACAACCAATTTTGTATTGGGGGGAGTTTTGGATCTCCAGAAGATTGGAGACAGAACGGATATCCTTTTACTGATTTATGTTATTGCCTTTATGGGATTCGGTGTAAAAGCAGCAATATGCCCTTTCAATTCATGGCTTCCGGATGCCGGTGTAGCGCCTACTCCCGTAACAGCACTGCTTCATGCGGTTGCGGTAGTAAAATCGGGTGCATTTGCAATTATTCGTCTGACTTATTATAGTTTTGGAACAGAGTTCCTGAAGGGAACCTGGGCACAAAATGTAGTAATGGCAATTGTGATGTTTACGATTGTATATGGCTGCAGCCGTGCGGTAAAGGAAACACATATCAAAAGAAGACTGGCTTATTCAACAATCAGCAATTTATCTTATATTTTGTTTGGCGTGACGCTTATGACACCTCTGGGAATGGTAGGGGCGTTAAGCCACCTGATTTTCCATGCAGTCATGAAGATCAGTTCTTTTTTCTGTGCCGGAGCTATTATGCATCAGACAGATAGACATTATGTACATGAGCTTGATGGAATGGGTTACAAAATGCCTGCCGTTTTCGGAGTATTTACGGTTTCAGCGCTGGCTCTAATGGGTGTGCCGGGGCTTGCCGGTTTTGTCAGTAAATGGAATCTTGCTTCTGCAGCGGTGGACAATGGAAACTGCCTTGCCTACGGAGGCATTGCCTGCCTTTTGATTTCTGCATTACTCACAGCGATATATATGCTTACCATTGTAGTTCGGGCCTTCTTCCCAGGGAAGGACTTTGATGCCGGGTCCCTCGAGGGAGTAAAGGATCCTAATTGGAAAATGCTGCTTCCGTTGTTTGTATTTACCTTTTTCATCATTTTGTTTGGCCTTCGTTCTGCACCTGTCGTAGAATTTCTTAGTGATGTGGCAGCAGGGATTTATTAAAGAGGAGGAGAATTATGAGCAGTTTGTTGGAAATTCCAGGAATTTGTGGTTTGGGTCTTCATTTCAAATTAGACAGCTTCCGGATTCTTTATGGAAGTATTGCAGCTTTTATGTGGCTGATGAGTACCCTGTTTTCGAAAGAGTATTTATCTCACTATAAAAATAAGGGCAGATATTATTGCTTTACAATTCTAACCTTTTTTGCAACAGAGGGAGTATTCTTTTCTGCTGATTTTTATACGACATTTATCTTTTTTGAAATCATGTCATTTACTTCCTATGTCTGGGTGGCCTTTGACGAAAAGAGAGAATCTCTTCGGGCAGCAGCAACATATCTTGCGGTAGCAGTGATAGGTGGTCTTGTCATGCTGATGGGTATTTTCCTCCTGTACGATACCATGGGCACATTGGTATTTGACGAATTAATCGGAAGCTATGAACAAATATGTATACTTAACAACAGTGGTGTTCTTGCAAGAAAACTGATGGCATCAGGTCTTTGTATGCTCTTTGGATTTGGTGCCAAGGCAGGTGCTTTCCCATTGCATATCTGGCTTCCCAAAGCCCATCCGGTAGCACCGGCACCGGCATCAGCACTTTTGTCCGGGATTCTGACAAAAGCAGGAATGTTCGGTATTCTGGTACTTACCAGCTACCTTTTTCTTGGATGTACTGCATGGGGCAGCTTGATTCTCATAATCGGTGTCTGTACCATGGTTGTCGGGGCTGTGCTTGCATTGTTTTCAGTCGATATCAAGCGCACACTTGCATGCTCCTCGGTCTCTCAGATTGGTTTTATTCTTGTGGGAGTCGGAATGTCAGGACTTCTTGGTGAGGAAAATTTGCTTGCGGTAAGAGGAAGCCTGCTTCATATGGTAAATCATTCTCTGATCAAACTGGCTCTTTTCATGGCAGCCGGAGTGATCTTCATGAATGTGCATGAGCTTAATCTCAATAAAATTCGTGGTTTCGGAAGAAAGAAACCTCTTCTTAACTATATTTTTCTGATGGGGGCATTGGGAATTGGCGGTATGCCGCTTTGGAATGGATATGTGAGTAAAACACTGATTCATGAAAGCATTGTGGAATATACAAAGCTGCTAGAAGAAAATGTAGTCAGCAGTATGTTCCGTATCGGAACTATGAAAGGAATTGAATGGGCTTTTCTGATCAGTGGGGGATTGACAGTTGCTTATATGACAAAGCTGTATGTGGCAGTTTTTGTAGAAAAGAACAGTGATAGCGCAGTGCAGGAAAAATTTGACAATCTCAGAGGAACCTATATGAATGGGCTCAGCGCGACAGTGCTTACCATCAGTGCAACTCTGCTGCCGGTCATGGGATTTTTCCCGGGGCAGGTGATGGGCCGCATTGCAGATCTCGGTCAGGGATTTATGCAGGTAGAAAAGGAAGCAGATAAAATGGCATGGTTTTCTCTTGAAAACTTAAAGGGTGCTGCTATTTCTATCTTAATCGGAGCCATAATCTACCTGGTGATGGTAAGACTCTGGATGATGAAAAAGGAGAATGGGAGCACTGCTTATATCAATCGATGGAATCAATATCTGGATCTGGAGAATTTGATTTACAGACCAATTCTACTGAAGGCGTTTCCTTTTGTCTTCGGTGTAGTTTGCAGAGTGCTGGACAGCATGATCGATGCAGTAGTGGTGTTTTTGAGAAAGACGGTGTACAGAGACAGCAAATTGCCTCATGAGCTTGCGGAAGGGACCTTCCTTACCCATGTCAGTGGGTGTTTTATTAACGGGTTACAGAGTGTGGCAAATGCCACTATTTTCAGAAGGCATCCGAAAGAAATGGATTACGAGCATAAATTTGCATTACTGCAGGAAGAGTGGTCGGAGAATACCACGATTATAGGAAGGAGCCTGTCCTTCGGATTATTGCTGTTCTGCGCAGGGCTCATCATAACGGTGGTATATCTGTTAGTATAAAAAATAATATTACTGCGCAAACGGTGTCTGAGAAAATTCATGCACTGCTATCTGCAAGAGCATCAATAAAGCGCTCAAGAAAAATCTAAGCCGTCGATTTCAGAGTTAATATTAACATCCCCGATTTCAAACTTGCTTCGCTTCGAACAAAGAAATCGGGGATGTATATTTTCTGAAATCTGGCGGCTTGATTTTTTACGAGCCCTTTAAGGTCTCTTTGCAGATAGCAGTGCATGAGTTTTCGAGTTTACCGTGAGAGCAGTTCATAAGAGTTTCCTAATAGCTTTATACTAAGCGGATGCATTACGTTTCCACTTAGTGCAATGATAGAAGTATGCAGCAAGGAGAATGATATCAGCGCCAGTCCATGCAAGGATCTCGGCATAAAAGATTCCCTCCTGCCCCATGATGAGGGGAAGGAGCAGAGCGGTACCTACCCGCATGACAAACTCGGCAATACCGGAAACCATCGGCATGATGGTATCACCGACGCCCTGAAGAGTTGAGCGGATGATATAAAGCAGGTAAAGGATCGGCAGGAAAATACTCATGATAGAAAGATAGTGATAAGCAATCTCCATGGTAGCAGAAACCTGATCTGTGTCGCCGGATAAAAACCAGCCCAGAATAGTTCTCCCGAAGACAAGCATACAGACGGTGATTGCAAGGGAAGTAAACAGCGAGATAACAATTGCTGAGCGTACGCCCTTTCTTATTCTTGGTATGCTGCCAGCACCAAGATTTTGACCTGCATAAGTGGTCATGGAATAGCCATAGGAGATAGCTGCACATTCCAGAACACCATAGAGTTTATTTGTAGCAGTAAAGCCTGCAATAAAGAGAACACCAAAGCTGTTCACTACCGATTGGACAATCATTCCACCGATAAAGATGACAGTGTTTTGGAAGGCTACCGGGTACCCGAGGTTCAAGAGCTTGGTACAAATACCGGTATCAAGAGTAAGGTCATCTTTTTCCGTCTTTAGGATTTCAATTTTTCGGATAAAATAAAAGCAATAAACACTGGACAACAGTTGAGCCAGTAAGGTGGCAATAGCAGCGCCTGCTATACCCCATCCCCAAATAAGTACGAAGATAAAATCCAGAATAATATTGGTAATGGCGGCAACAATCATGGCATGAAGAGGGGTTCTGCCGTCACCTAACGCTCGGAGAATGGAAGCTGACAGATTGTAAGCCATGATGATTGGCATACCAAGAAAGATAATCCGCAGATATAGAAGAGAATTACCGATAATATCGTCCGGTGTATGCAATAATTTAAGGACAGGCTGGGCAAGCGTTTCGCTTGCCACCAGTACCAGGAGAGCACAAATGGCAGAGAGAAAAATGGCATTAAGAATAACTCTTTTCAGTCTTTTATAATTACCGGCACCAAATTCTTGTGCCATAAGAATGCAAAACCCTTGTGCGAAGCCTTGAACAAGACCGGAACAAAGCCAGTTCAGCCAGTCAGTTGCCCCTAAAGCAGCAAGGGCAGATACACCAAGTGCCTGACCGACTACCATCGTATCAACCACGGTGTAAAGCTGCTGAAATATATTTCCAATCATCAAAGGAAAAGCAAAGGTGAGTATTAATTTTGAAGGGTTTCCTTCAATCATGCTTGTAACTTTAGTTTTCATAAAAACTCGTAGCTCCTTTATTTGAAACGGTTTTATTATAGCAATATATCTTCAAGAAGAATATAAGGAAACGGGATATTTTTTGTGTTTTTCGATACAATTGGAAGACAGAAAAATATTCTTTTAATCATTGACAATCAGCTGTAAAAATTGTATGATGTACATTGTCTTATGGATTTGCTACGTATTTGTGGGAATCGATTTTGACGGCGTGTGGCTCAGCTTGGTAGAGCGCTACGTTCGGGACGTAGAGGCCGCAGGTTCGAATCCTGTCACGCCGATTATAGTAAAATCAAAAAGCCAGCTTTTTCAGAAATGAGAGAGCTGGTTTTTTGATTTAAATTATAGCTTAAAACATTGAGGTGTAAAATTTTGCTTTGTTATGATATGATAGAACAGAAATAGGAAGACAGAGGCATTGAAAAATGAACAGATCGCAGATGGAAGAAAACCAAAATAATACTGATTTTTTGAAGGAAACGATTAAGCAAAGGCCTTTAAATAAAAGAAAGCTGGTCCGCCGTACACTGATTACAGCAGCAATGGCGGTTATTTTTGGTATGGTTGCCTGCTTTACTTTTCTGCTTCTAGAGCCTGTCATCAGCAACAGACTTTATCCGGAGGAGGAGCCCGAAGCAATTGTATTTGAAGAGGAGACGGAAGAAAATGAAATTCTGCCGGAGGATATGATTGCGGATGAATCCCAGATGCAGCCGGAGGAAACAGAGCCTCCTGCACTGGAGGATGAACAGATTGCGCAGGTTCTTTCGGAGATGCAGCTTGGTACCAACGATTACCTGACCCTATTCAATGAAATGAATAAGGTGGCCAAGGAAGTACAAAAGTCTATCGTGACGGTAGTGGGTGTTACTTCGGATGTGACCTGGCTAGATAACGAATATGAAAATGAGGGCGTTGTTTCGGGTGTGGTTGTGGCGGATAACGGTAAGGAACTGTTGATACTCGCCAACATCAGAAGCATTAAAGATGCGGAAATTCTTAAGGTTGCTTTTTCAGACGGTTCAGAATATGAAGCCGAGATGAAAAAAAAGGATAATAATACGGGCTTTGCAATCATTTCTATTCAGAAAAGTATAGTAAAGGAAAGCACCGTTGCCATAGCAAAACCGGTCGCATTGGGGAGTTCTGCAGGAAGCAGTCTTGTGGGAATACCTGTGATTGCAATCGGAAGGCCGGTAGGGACAGAGGGCTCTCTGTGCTATGGAAATATTACTTCCACGGGAAATAGCATAACGCTTCCTGATTCTAATTATAAATATCTGACAACAGACATTTATGGAAGCACCAGTGCAAGTGGAATTATTATTAACCTTAAGGGACAGATCGTGGGGATAATTGATACCTCGTATAATGCTTCTGATATGAAAAATATGATCAGTGCAGTAGGAATTACAGAACTGAAAAAGGTTGTGGAAAGTCTTTCGAACAACAAAGATATTGCCTATTTTGGAGTTTATGGAGTAGATGTTACCAAGGAAGCAAATGAAGAGATGGGGGTTCCTTTCGGTGCATATATTTTAGAGATTGATATGGACGCTCCTGCAATGAATGCGGGTATTCAGAGCGGAGACATTATAGTCAGGATAGGAGAAAAGGAAATTACCAACTATGCGGCTCTGGTAGAAACGCTGTTAACCTTTAAACCCGAAGAAACAGTTACTGTTGGATTGATGCGGCAGGGACCGGAGGGCTATATTGAAATGGAAGTAGAGGCTGTTCTCAGCCTTAAGAATGAATAATGGAAGGAACGGAACAAAAGAATGAAATATATAAAGGATTATAAAGACGGAGACAGAGTATTTGACATTTACCTTTGTAAGCATAAGGTATCCGCAATGACAAAAAACGGAAAGCCTTATGAAAGCATACTTTTACAGGATAAAACAGGAACGTTGGATGCAAAAATCTGGGATCCCAACAATGCCGGAATCGGCGAATTCGATGTGTTGGATTACATAGAGGTTTACGGTGAGGTGACCAGCTTTCAGGGCGCTTTACAGGTAAATGTGAAGCGGATCAGAAAGTGTCAGGAGGGGGAGTATAGTCCGGCAGATTACCTTCCTGTCAGCAAATATAATATTGACGAGATGTTTGGAGCACTTCTGAGCTATATTGATCAGGTTGAGAACAAATATTTAAAGGAATTACTGAAGGCATTTTTCGTGGAGGACGAAGCCTTTATTACTGCCTTCAAAAAATCCTCTGCCGCTAAAACGGTACATCATGGTTTTATGGGAGGGCTTTTACAGCACACCTTGAGCGTAGTTCGTTTGTGTGAATATTATTGCAGTGCCTATTCGATGCTAAACAAGGATCTTCTGATCAGTGCGGCAATCTGTCATGATATCGGTAAAACGCGGGAGATCTCTCTTTTTCCGCAGAATGATTATACGGATGAAGGGCAGTTTTTGGGGCACATTGTAATCGGTACAGAAATGGTGGGAGAGAAGATTCGTAAGATAGAAGGCTTTCCGACCATGCTTGCCAGTGAGCTAAAACACTGTATTTTAGCGCATCATGGGGAGTATGAGTTTGGTTCTCCCAAAAAACCTGCCATCATGGAGGCAGTAGCACTTAACTTCGCGGACAATACGGATGCCAAGCTACAAACCTTTACGGAAATGCTGGAGAATTCCACAGAAACCGGATGGATGGGCTTTAACCGCCTTTTTGATTCCAATGTACGCGGAACCCGTATGGAATAAAGGAGCAAGCATGGATTTTGAAAAAAATCAGATTTTAACGGTAAAAATTGTGGACATGACTGCAGAAGGGGAAGGGATTGGCAAGGTGAGCGGTTTTCCCTTTTTTGTCAAGGATGCAATCATCGGTGATGATGCACAGATTCGTGTCACCCGCGTGAAAAAGAATTTTGCTTACGGAAGATTAGAGAAGGTGCTTACACCTTCTCCTTTTCGTGTAGATACAAACTGTGCATTTCACAGGCAGTGCGGCGGCTGCCAGCTGCAGGCAATGAGCTATGAAAGACAGCTTCAGTTTAAGGAAGATAAGGTGAGAAATAATCTGATTCGGATCGGTGGTTTCAGGAAAGAAACAATAGATGATATTTTAGAACCGATCGTAGGAATGGAGGAACCGTTTCATTACAGGAACAAGGCGCAGTATCCCATCGGAACAGATAAAGAGGGAAATCCTGTAGCCGGTTTTTATGCAGGACGAACCCACGACATTATTTCCAATACCGACTGTAGCCTGGGTGTGGGAGAAAATAAGGAGATCCTGGAAATTATTCTTTCCTATATGAGGGACAATTATGTTTCGGCATACGAGGAGGCAACGGGAAAAGGTCTGATCCGTCATGTGCTGATTCGCAAAGGCTTCACCAGCAAGGAGCTGATGGTCTGTCTTGTTATTAATTTCAGAAAAGGAAAGAAGACCTTTGAATATCTGCCAGCACAGGACAAGCTGATTGGGAAGCTTGCCAAGATTTTCGGAATGAAGAGCATTTCTGTCAGTATTAATAATGAAAATACCAATGTTATTATGGGAAAAGAGGTTATTACCATCTGGGGTAGTGACCGGATCAGCGATACCATTCATATGAGGGATGTTTCGGAGGGGTTTGCATTGACAGATCAGAGAATTACTTTCTCCATATCTCCGCTTTCCTTCTATCAGGTCAATCCGATCCAGACGGAAAAGCTGTACAGTCAGGCACTTGATTATGCCGGGCTTACCGGAAAGGAAACGGTGTGGGATCTGTATTGCGGAATCGGAACAATTTCCCTGTTTCTGGCAGGGGCGGCAAAGCAGGTGTACGGCGTGGAAATCGTGCCACAGGCAATCGAGGATGCCAGAGCCAACGCTTTAAACAATCATATTGAAAATGCGCAGTTCTTTGTAGGCAAGGCGGAGGAGGTTCTACCGGATAAGTACGAAAAGGAAGGAATTTTTGCGGATGTGATTGTAGTAGATCCTCCCCGGAAGGGTTGCGATGAGGCCTGCCTTACCACCATGCTGAAGATGAAGCCGGAAAAGATCGTATATGTGAGCTGCGACAGCGCAACGCTTGCAAGGGACTTGAAAATCCTTTGCGAGGGCGGATATGAATTAAGAAGGGTGAGGGCATTTGATCTATTTCCGATGACAGTTCATGTGGAGACGGTATGTTTATTGTCCAAACTTCATGAGGCGAAGCATCATGTGAGTGTAACGTTGGACATGGATGAGATGGATATTACATCAGCAGAGAGCAAGGCTACATATGAGGAAATTAAGAAATATGTTGCTGAACATAATGATGGAATGAAAGTATCGAATCTATATATTGCACAGGTAAAGAGAAAATGCGGTATTGAACTGGGAGAGAATTTTAATCTGCCAAAGTCGGAGGATGCAAAGCAACCACAATGCCCGAAGGAGAAGGAAGTGGCTATTACGGAGGCACTAAGTCATTTTGGAATGATAGAAACTTCGTAAGATTTTACTAACGAAAATGAATTTTTTCCATTTGATTTCTGACCTTTAGAGGATAATATGACAGCAGGTTAGATAAATTGTTTGCGTTAGATTACAGTGGAGGTCATAGCATGTGGAAGGTTTTCTTAGTAGATGATGAAGAAATAATACTAAACCAAATAAAACAAACTGTTCCCTGGATGGATAACGGATTTGAGGTTATTGGCATGGAAACAAATCCGGATAGAGCCGTTAGCATGGTGATAGAGTTAAAGCCGGATGTTATTATTTCGGATTTAAGAATGCCACAGCTTGATGGACATACCTTTATGAGAACAGTAAGAGAAGAAGGGCTTGATGTGGAATTTGTCATGTTAAGCGCCTATGGAACCTTTGAGGATGCCAGAACCTTTTTTCAACAGGAAGGCTTTGATTATCTGTTAAAGCCATTACAGATTCAGGAGGTTCAGCTGGTTCTTGAAAAGCTGGCCAAAAAGCTTGCTAAAAAGAAGCCGTTCGAAGAAACAAATGATGATGTGACTATTAATCCTGCTTTCTCAGAATTGATTGATTATGTGAAAAAACACTTTGATGAGAAGTTCACGCTTGATCAACTGGCCAAGCAATTCGGATTAAGCGCAGGATATATCTGTAATCTGTTTGCAAAGACTTATAATACCACACTGACCTGCTTTATTACCAAGCTAAGAATGGAGCATGCCGTAGAGTTAATGAAGGATAAGGACTGTTCACTAAAAAATGTGGCAGTAGAGTGTGGTTATAAGGATTATTTTTATTTCAATAAGGTGTTCAAGGGGTATTACGGAGTGGCTCCAAGTCAGTATATGGGAAATCATTAATCAAGTAAATGGGATGGCGGTATGAAGGTAAACAAGCGTTTCAAAAAGCTTAGTTTGATATTGTTTGCTACACTAATCCTGATGATTGCATCGGGATTTCTTTTTGCCATGCTTAAAAAAGAAGATGACTCAGTAAAAATAACAATAGCTGTACCGCAAAGCGAATTTGTTCAAAATTTCGATACAAATTATTACACAGGATGGTTACGTGAAAAGACCGGTTATGAGATAGAGTTTGTAACGATATCTGATGGTTATGAAGAGGAATACCTGCAGACGATGTTACACGCAAATGAAGGCCGTATAGATATGGTCTTTTTGCCACGCCAAAAAAATTTAATGGATCAAGAAGTGCTTATAGCAAATGAAATAGGGGAGTGAAATGATATGAAAGTAGCAGTACGATATGATAAAGGAGGTTTCAAAAGCTTAAGGAGATTTGAGAAAATGAAAAAATGGTATGACGAAGAGTATGTCTTTACAATGCCGAAGGGAGAGGGTGATACAGTATGAGTGAAGTATGGGATGTCTACACAAAAGATAGGAGGATGAC
>SAMEA3663297__coassemble_144_pt1 | contig 51049 bp, 41 predicted proteins | sample SAMEA3663297__metabat2_low_PE_020 | metagenome-assembled genome bin SAMEA3663297 (sample SAMEA3663297) | pig gut metagenome | biome: pig gut; feature: pig-associated habitat; material: faeces | place: China | collected 2013 | reverse complement strand
GAGGAAGATCTGCTTATTGATGTAGCACAGAAAGCAGGCTTTGTGACAGAAGCCGATAACTATGTGACGGTTGTCCTTGACACCAATCTTTCTCCGGAACTGATTGAGGAAGGCTTTGTATATGAAGTGATCAGCAAGATCCAGACCATGCGTAAGGAAGCAGATTTTGAAGTAATGGATCATATCAGGGTAGCAGTAAACGGAAATGCAAAGCTTGCAGAAATCGTAACTGCTCATAAGGCAGCTATTTCTGAAAAGGTTCTGGCTGATGAAATTTTGATTGACACTGAGCTTTCCATCCAAAAGGAATGGAATGTAAACGGCGAGAAGGTTGTGATTGGTGTAGAAAAATGGTAAATTTTGTTGTATAATTATGCGCAGGTATTTAGCATAAGAAGCGGAGGAGATTATTATGGCAAAAAAGACAGCTGTACCCACATCGCTTACCTTTGACAAGGAGTTGTTCAAAAGAAGCGTTCTTTATAACGTGAAAACCTTGTATAGAAAGACTTTGGAGGAAGCCAGTCAACAGCAGATTTTTCAGGCGGTTGCGTATGCGATCAAGGATGTTGTGGTTGATAACTGGTTAACGACCCAGAAGGAGTATGATAAGCAGGATCCCAAGATGGTTTATTATCTGTCCATGGAGTTTTTGATGGGACGTGCGCTCGGCAACAACATTATCAACCTGCAGGCATATAAGCCTGTGAAGGAGGCTTTGGATGAACTGGGACTGGATTTAAATGTCATTGAAGACCAGGAGCCGGATGCTGCACTTGGAAATGGTGGTCTTGGACGTCTTGCAGCGTGCTTTCTGGATTCTCTTGCCACTTTAGGCTATGCTGCTTATGGCTGTGGCATTCGTTATCGTTACGGTATGTTCAAACAGGAGATCAGGGACGGTTATCAGGTAGAGGTTCCGGATAACTGGCTTGCGGATGGAAATCCTTTTGAACTGAGAAGACCGGAATATGCCAAGGAAGTAAAATTTGGCGGTTATGTAAATGTGAGAGTAGATGAAAACGGCAGAAACCATTTTGTTCAGGAGGGATACCAGAGCGTAAGGGCGATTCCCTATGATCTTCCCATTGTGGGCTATGGCAACGGTATTGTTAACACGCTTCGTATCTGGGATGCAGAGGCGGTAGAGTGCTTCCAGTTGGATTCCTTTGATAAAGGGGATTATCAGAAGGCAGTAGAACAGGAGAATCTTGCCAGAAATATAGTAGAGGTTCTGTATCCAAATGATAATCATTATGCCGGTAAGGAGCTGCGCTTAAAACAGCAGTACTTCTTTATTTCCGCTTCCGTTCAGGAGGCAGTTGCCAAGTATATGCGTAAGCACACTGACATCAGAAAGTTCTATGAGAAGGTTACCTTCCAGCTCAACGACACCCATCCGACGGTAGCGGTGGCAGAGCTTATGAGAATCCTCATGGATGAGTATTATCTCACCTGGGATGAGGCGTGGGAGGTTACGACAAAGACCTGTGCTTATACCAACCATACCATTATGGCAGAGGCGCTGGAAAAATGGCCCATCGAGCTGTTCTCAAGGCTGCTTCCCAGAATTTATCAGATCATTGAAGAGATCAACCGCAGATTTATCATAAAGATACAGGAAATGTATCCCGGCAACCAGGATAAGATCCGCAAAATGGCAATCATCTATGATGGACAGGTAAAGATGGCTCATCTGGCAATTGCAGCCGGTTATTCTGTAAACGGTGTTGCAAGACTGCATACAGAAATTCTGAAGAAACAGGAGCTGAAGGATTTCTATGAGATGATGCCTGAGAAGTTCAATAATAAGACAAACGGCATCACCCAGCGACGTTTCCTTCTTCATGGGAACCCGCTTCTTGCAGACTGGGTAACCGCACATGTGGGCAGTGACTGGATCACAGACCTTCCGAAGATCAACAAACTGAAGGTATATGCGGATGATGAGAAGGCACAGCAGGAATTTATGAATATTAAGTACCAGAACAAGGTACGTCTTGCGGAATATATTCTGGAGCACAACGGCATTGAGGTGGATCCCCGTTCCATCTTTGATGTACAGGTTAAGAGACTGCATGAATATAAGCGTCAGCTGCTTAACATCCTGCATGTGATGCATTTATATAACCAGCTGAAGGATAATCCGGAGATGGATTTCTATCCCAGAACCTTCATCTTTGGTGCAAAGGCGGCAGCAGGCTACTATAATGCTAAGATGACCATTAAACTGATCAACTCTGTGGCAGATGTGGTAAACAATGACCCTGCAATCAACGGAAAGATCAAGGTGGTATTTATTGAGAACTACAGAGTTTCCAATGCGGAAATGATTTTTGCGGCAGCAGATGTCTCAGAGCAGATCTCTACGGCAAGTAAGGAAGCGTCCGGTACCGGTAACATGAAGTTCATGCTAAACGGTGCACTTACCATCGGAACCATGGATGGTGCAAATGTGGAGATTGTAGAGGAGGTAGGAGAAGAAAATGCGTTTATTTTCGGCCTTTCCTCTGACGAAGTCATCAATTATGAGAATCATGGCGGATATGATCCTACTGAGATCTTTAACAATGATCCTGATGTGAGAAGAGTTCTGATGCAGCTGATCAACGGAACCTTTTCACCCAATGATCCTGACAGATTCAGAACCCTTTACAATTCGCTGCTGAATACGATCAGCACTGCAAAGGCAGATACCTATTTTATTTTGAAGGACTTCAAGGCCTATGCAGAAGCGCAGAAGAAGGTAGAGGAAGCATACCGTGATGAGAGAAGATGGGCAAGGAGTGCTATTTTGAATGTGGCATGCTGCGGTAAGTTCACCTCTGACAGAACCATTCAGGAATATGTGGATGACATCTGGCATCTGGATAAGGTGGTTTTACCTAAAAAGACGATTCGATAAAGAAAATGAAATGAAGGATAAAGAAATACGCTCACAGCCGGAGGCCGTGGGCGTATTCTTTTTCTGTCATAAATTCCGACATAAGAGGCAGATGAGCAGACATGAAATGCAAAATACAGGTACTGCTGTAAATTCATTGTATAAAATTGCTAAGTAGAGTATGATAAAGATATAATAGACCGATTGGCCGGAAGGAGGAAAAATGGGATACGGGGTACAAAATAAAGATAATATTATGCGGGAGATGGCTCGCGAAGTAAATCTGATGGAAAACGACAGAAAGAGGGAAGCAGAAAAGCCGGTGAGTGAATCAGGACGAAAGAGAGGTATCATAGTCTTCTGGTGTATGCTGGTATTGCTTATATTGATTTTTTTGTTGTTTGTTCTTTTGTAGACAAGATATATGGAAAAGGGGTGTAGAAGATGCTGAAAAATATGCAATTTACGGAAAAGCCGGAGGAGAATGAATTAAAGGAACGCTTAAAGGCGGCAAGGGAAAAACTGAGTGCACAGCAGATGCTGTTAAAGGAGCATAAGATTCCGGTTCTGGTTCTCGTGGAGGGCTGGGGAACCGCAGGAAAGGGACATCTGATTGGACAGATTATCCGGAATATTGATCCGCGGTTTTTTAAGGTTGCACCGATGGACAGGCCTACGGAGGAGGAGAGAAGAAAGCCCTTCCTGTGCAGATATTTTACCAAGATACCGGAGGCCGGTAAATTTATGTTTCTGGATTCGGGATGGATGGATGAGATAACCGGAAGCGTTCTTCAGGGAGAGATGGATCAGAAGACCTATGAGCAGAGAATCGGAAGTATCAGAAGATTTGAGAGGCAGCTTACAGATAACGGTTATCTTCTGCTTAAGTTTTTCTGTCATATCAGTGAAAAGGAACAGAAAAAGAGGATTCTGGCGCTGGAGGAGGATATTGATACCCGCTGGCGAGTAGGGAAGGACGATAAGTGGCAGAATAAAAACTACGATAAATGTGTGGAGGTATTCGGAAGATATATGGAGGATACCAATGCACCTTCAGCTCCCTGGTATGTGATCGATGCAAAATCTGCCAAATGGGCAGAGCTGCAGGCACTGGAAACGCTGACACAGGGGATTGATGTTGCACTGCAGAATCAAAGCCTTGCGGTACCGCTGCTTCAGAATGTATTTCCGCTTGAAAAAATGCCCAAGCTTGCGGAAATCCAACTGGATAAGAGCATTGGGGAAGAAGAGTATAAAGAAGAGCTTAACACACTGCAAAAGAAGCTGAGTGACCTCCACAATCGTCTATATCGGAAGAAGGTTCCCGTGGTTATTGTCTACGAAGGCTGGGATGCTGCCGGAAAGGGTGGAAACATTAAGCGTATTACGGAAGCTCTGGATCCCAGGGGCTTTGAGGTACATCCGATTGCCAGTCCTGAGCCCCATGAAAAGGCAAGGCATTATCTGTGGCGTTTCTGGACAAGACTTCCAAAGACGGGGCATATTGCCATCTTTGACAGAAGCTGGTACGGGCGTGTGATGGTGGAGCGTCTGGAGGGCTTCTGCAGCGAGAACGACTGGAAGCGTGCTTACAATGAGATGAATGAATTTGAGAAGGAGCTTCATGACTGGGGAGCAGTGATTATCAAATTCTGGGTTCAGATTGACAAGGAAACCCAGCTTACCCGCTTTACCGATAGGCAGAACACACCGGAAAAACAGTGGAAGATTACGGATGAGGACTGGAGAAACCGGGAGAAGTGGGATGCCTATGAGGTCGCAGTGGATGAGATGATAAAGAAGACCAGTACCACCTATGCGCCCTGGCATATTCTGGAGTCAACTGACAAAAAGTACGCCCGCATCAAGGCACTTAAGATCGTCATCGAGGAATTGGAAAGAGCATTGAAGTAAGAAAGCTTGGAAAAACAGCTTTTGACCTTTGGTAATTGCAAACCGTTTCCTTTTATTTTATAATGTAAAAAGTTATAAATATGCAATAAATTACATTTTATTAACTTGAGGAGGACAGGCATATGGTATCAGTACTTGAAGGCGGCGCTTATCTTGTAAATGGCACGGAAGTGATTCCCGACAGCCCGGAAGCGCTCGCAGCAGTGAAGGCAAAGACAGGAAAGGAAACCCAAAAGGATGCTGCAAGGCAGCAGACGATCGCGTATGGAATCTTAAAGGATCACAACACTTCCGGTAATATGGAGAAGCTGAAGATCAAATTTGACAAGCTCACCTCTCATGATATTACCTTTGTTGGAATTATCCAGACTGCAAGAGCATCAGGTCTTGAAAAGTTTCCGGTACCCTATGTACTGACCAACTGCCATAATTCTCTCTGTGCGGTGGGAGGAACCATCAATGAGGATGATCACATGTTTGGTCTTAGCTGTGCAAAGAAGTACGGCGGCATTTATGTACCTCCTCATCAGGCTGTTATCCATCAGTTTGCAAGGGAAATGCTTGCAGGGGGCGGAAAAATGATTCTTGGCTCCGATTCCCATACCCGGTATGGTGCCCTTGGTACCATGGCAATGGGAGAGGGCGGTCCCGAGCTTGTAAAGCAGCTCCTGAACCAGACCTATGATATTAACATGCCCGGTGTGGTAGGTATTTATCTGACAGGAGAGCCCGTGAAGGGGGTAGGTCCTCAGGACGTGGCACTTGCAATCATCGGAGAGGTGTTTGCTTCCGGCTATGTTAAGAATAAAGTGATGGAATTCGTCGGCCCCGGTGTAGCTTCTTTGAGCGCCGATTTCCGTATCGGTATTGACGTCATGACCACAGAGACAACCTGTCTTTCTTCCATCTGGAGAACAGACGATGAGATCAAGGAATTCTATGAGATTCACGGCAGAAAGGAAGAGTACAAGGAATTAAACCCGGGTGAGATCGCATATTATGACGGCATGATCACTATAGACCTTGCTACGATCAGGCCTATGATTGCCATGCCTTTCCACCCCAGCAATACCTATACCATTGAGGAGCTGAATGCAAACCTCATGGACATTTTGGATGATGTAGAAAAGAAGGCAGCTGTTTCCCTTGACGGAGCAGTGGACTTTACCTTAAAGAACAAGGTGAAGAACGGAAAGCTGATGGTAGACCAGGGGATCATCGCCGGCTGTGCCGGTGGTGGTTTCGAGAATATCTGCGCGGCTGCTGATATCATGAAGGGCAGCTATATCGGTTCTGACGGATTTACCTTAAGTGTGTATCCGGCATCCATGCCCGTATATATGGAACTGATCAAAAATGGCTGCGCGGCAACTCTGCTTGAGACAGGCGCAGTGATGAAAACAGCCTTTTGCGGTCCCTGCTTTGGCGCGGGAGATACCCCTGCTAACAATGCCTTCAGTATCAGGCACTCTACCAGAAACTTCCCGAACAGAGAAGGCTCTAAGCTGCAGAGCGGACAGATTGCTTCCGTGGCACTTATGGATGCCCGTTCCATTGCCGCAACCGCAGCAAACAAGGGAGTGCTTACAGCAGCAACAGATTTTGATGGCCCTGTTAATAAGTATCAGTACCATTTTGACGCGAATATTTATGCAAACAGAGTTTTTGATTCCAAGGGTGTGGCAGATCCCACGGTAGAAATACAATTCGGCCCCAACATTAAGGACTGGCCGGCAATGACAGAGCTTCCTGAAAACCTGGTGCTGCGGGTTGTATCTGAGATTCATGATCCGGTGACCACGACAGATGAGCTGATTCCTTCAGGAGAAACCTCTTCCTATCGTTCCAACCCTTTGGGACTTGCGGAATTTACCCTTTCCAGAAAGGATCCTGCTTATGTAGGACTTGCAAAGGATATTCAGGTTGCCCAGAAGGCAGTGATGGAAGGAAAATGTCCGCTTACGGTAAAGCCGGAACTGAAGCAGGTGATGGAGGTCATTCATACGATGTATCCTGAAGTCGGAGAAGGAAATGTAGGCTTTGGATCCACAATTTTTGCAGTGAAGCCGGGTGACGGCTCTGCAAGAGAACAGGCAGCCTCCTGCCAGAAGGTGCTTGGCGGCTGGGCGAATATTGCTAATGAGTATGCAACCAAGAGATATCGTTCTAACCTGATCAACTGGGGTATGCTTCCGTTCCTGATTAAGGAGGGTGACCTACCCTTCCAGAATAAGGATTATCTGTTCTTCCCCGGAATCCGTCAGGCAGTGATGAACAAGGATGAAGAGATCAAGGCCTATAAGGTGGGAGAAAAGGATCTGACCGAGTTTACCGTTAAGCTTGGAGAAATGACCGACGAAGAACGCCAGATTATCCTGAAAGGATGCCTGATCAATTACAACAGAGTATAAAACCATCCCTTGCATAAAGAAACTGTGAACCAGTATAAAAGGAATGCATCTCTTGACGGTAAGGCTTCTAAACGATTTCGATGGATTTGGCAGAAAAATCTAATCCGCGCATGAAAAATAAAAACAGCTCTCAGACTTTAAACTCGCTTCGCTTCGAACAGGTAAAGTCTGAGAGCTTTATTTTTCATTGCGCGGGTTGATTTTTTACGCCCCGTTTCCGAATTGTTCCTTACACATAGATTCCACCACAGGCTTTGAGTTTCATCCGGACAGTGTAATAAGCATTTGTACTGGCTGGGTTCGCCAAATCCCGAAATCGTTTACAGTCTTGCTGTTAAGAGATGCATTTCTTCTATACAACAAAGCTTCTTTATGCAAGGGATGGTTTTATTGCGGTGTATTGTCAGGCAACTTCCACCTTACTGTTGAATTTGTCAAGTACGGTGGCCGCAAAGATTCCTGCAGCAAGAAAGAAGATGTTGATGAGAGCACAGCTGCGGGATACGGTGAAACTCTCAAAAGGAATGATCATAATGGTCGCAGCTATGACGATTCCGACAATGGCATGAAAGGCAAAGGAATAGAATCTATCAAACAGAAGATTAACAGCCCTGGAGAGGCAGATGATGGTGATCAGGCCGCCGATTCCGGCAGGGATCAAAACCTCCATGGACAAATGGCCTATGCCGTCCACAAAAGGAGTGTACAGTCCAAGTGGCATCAGCAGAGTAGAAAAGCTCATGCCGGGAGCGATCACGCTTAAGGCAAGGCAGAAGCCGCAAAACAGATACCAGGTAAAGTTTGGTGCAATCATGATAGAGGAACTGTTTAGTCCGATCAGAATGGAGAAGACAAGTACCATAGCAATGATCAGGGAATAATAGGAGCCCCTGCTGCGTCCCTGCTGTCCTGCTTCCTGCCATAAGGAAGGGAGCATACCTGTAATTAATCCAACAAACAGACAGACAGATGGAGCGGGATATTTTTCTAAAAAGTAGGCCAGAAGATTTGCGACGCCCATAAAGCCAATGGCTGCCCCTGCAAGGTAAGGAAGGAGTTTGGGTACATGTGTTTTGAGCCGGCTTAAGGGATTGGCAAGCAGCTCCATAAGAGGCTTATAAATGCCGAATACCACGCTGAGGACTCCACCGGATATGCCGGGAAGGACAGAACCGAGACCGATCAGGGCTCCCTGAAGCAGTTGCAGAAGAAGTCTGCCGGGAGAAAGCCGGCTGCTGTTTTTTTGTAATTTCATTTATACCTCATTTCTGTGCAGCATCCGCACGTTTTCAAGTTCTGCATTCATATTTCATTATATTAAAGGAGACTTGGTTATTTGTCATTTTTCGTTCTACAATCTTCACAGAATCTATACAGTACGCTCTAAATAAATTTTCGGTTTGACCGATAAATATATTGCAGGTGTCAATGGCCAGGACACCTGCAGAATAAGAATTCAGTCGCCACGGATGGTATACAGAAGGAAAGGGACAGCCTTCCTGTATATCATTTTTGTTTTTTTCGAGCATGGAGGGGAGAGTAAAAACAAGGGACTAAAGAAGGAGGTAGTATGCGAATAGATTCCAGCAGTATAGGAATGGAATCCGCCAGAACTTATTCTTCTGTTTCCCAAAGGATAAGCAGACTTACCATTACAAATGGAAGACAGAGCCTTACGGATGGAACCGGTACTTTGTTTGGAGACAAACTCGGGTCTGATGTGGAGGGAGAAGAAAAACAGTCAAAAGAAAAGGAAGAGTCCTTGCAGAATTTACAGGATACTCTGGATGAAATGAAAAGTAAGGTTAGTTCCTACCGATCAAAGAGTATTCAGTCAATTGATACAGAGGATGTGACGAAGCAGCTTAAAGACATCAGACAGCAGTGCCTTGATTTCCTGATGAAGCTTCTTTTTCCGGAAAGAAGTAAAGACGGAATCTGGGAGGAGGAATCCAAAACAGAAGGGGAAAACGGAATTTCCGTTGCGGACGGACTTGTGTCCGCTTTGGGTGCCAACGTGAAGACCTTTCAGTACAGCAGGCAATACTACTATGAGGAGACGGAAAACACCACTTTTTCCACAGAAGGAACCGTGAAGTGCGCAGACGGCAGAGAAATCAGCTTTCATCTGAATCTGGAGATGAGCCGCAGCTTCCAGGAATACTATGAGGAGGTTGTGACTACAAGACAGATCTCCATGTGTGATCCCCTGGTAATCAACCTGGATGGAAATATTGCAGAGCTGTCGGATCAGACTTTTTTGTTTGATCTTGACGGGGATGGAGAAATGGATGAGATCAGTGAGCTGTCGGCAAAAAGTGGATTTCTGGCACTTGATAAAAATGGTGACGGAACCATTAACGACGGAACGGAACTGTTCGGCACCAGATCAGGAAACGGTTTTCAGGACTTATCTGCCTATGACACAGATCATAATGGTTTCATTGATGAAGGGGATGAGATTTTCAGCAAACTGAAGATCTGGATCATGGACGAAAATGGTAACAAACAGCTTTATTCTCTGGCAGAAAAAGGAGTGGGTGCGATTTGTCTAAAGAATACATCCACTGATTTCGCACTTACCGGAGAGGATAACCGGACAAACGGCCGGATCAGAAATACAGGAATTTTTCTGTATGAGAATGGAGCCGTAGGAAGTATCCAGCATGTAGATCTTACGCTGCAAGACCGGACGCAGAAACAATTAAATATGGTAGTATAGTGGTATAAAAGAGAGGCACTTTGACATAAACTGTCACAGAGGTGTCTTATGAAAAAACTTAGAGTCTTTCAAACTGTCAAATTAAAAGGAATCGTACCCGGGTTTTCCCTGAAAAACCTTGGTACGGTTCTTTTGTTTTTGCTGTTTTTACCATATCTTATTACGTTTCTGCTCGGAAATATTTCGGCAGGAAATCGTTCAGAAGCCTGGGAGGACAGTATCAGTCAACTGGAGAAGGGAAATACTTTTGTATGCAATCGTACGTCTCTCGGGGAAGAACGGATACCGTTGGAGCTTTATGTGGCGGATAGGTTGGCAAGAAGCATTGACTGTGACTATGAATTGGAAGCGCTGAAAGCGCAGGCGGTTCTTATTCGTTCCGCAGTTTTGTCGGAAGGAAAGGGTGCTAAAGATGACATCACACTTGCGGACAAAAGCTATGGAGAGGGAACAGTTACGGAAAAGGTTCTACAGGCGGTGACTGAGACAAAAGGGGTTTCTCTTTCCTATCATAAGAATCCAATCAGCGGAGCTTATTTTGAGGTCAGTAACGGAGCTACAAGAAATGGCAGTGAAGTGGGGCTTGTGGAATGTACTTATTTGAAGGGTGTATCCTGTAAGAGAGATTTTATGTCCGAAAATTTTATGAAGCTTATTTTTTATGATGAACAGGAATTTGAAAAAATATGGGAGCAGATACCGAAGAAAGAATTATCTGCCGGTGAGTTTGCGGATTGTGGCGGTGTGACTGAGGAGGTTCTGGAAAATATCATTTTATACCGGGACAGCGCAGATTATGTGCTCTATGTTGAGAGAAACGGAGAATACATAACAGGTGAAGAATTCCGGACAGCCTATCATCTTCCCTCCTCCTGCTTTGGATTAATCAGAGAAGGCAAAGAGATAAAAATCAGCGTAAGAGGAGTGGGGCATGGGCTTGGGATGAGCCAGTTCGGTGCAAACGAAATGGCAAAGGATGAAATGGATTATGTTGAAATTCTGAATTACTTTTTTCAGGATGTAACAATTACAAAGTTTGAATAAAGAAGGAAAAAAGGGCAAAACTAACCATAAGAACAGAAAAGTTCCAGTTGAATTTTATGCTGCAAAGGCAGCGGATAGAGAGGAAAGGTTGAAAGGAGCAAAGATAGAAAAATGAGAAGAAGAAACAGAAGGAGTATTTCGAAAGAGCGTATTCTTATGGTTGCCTCATCCGTGCTGGTGCTGGGATCTCTGACAGCAACCGGATTGTGGTTTGGGAGAGATGGGGGCAGTCAGAACGAAGGTTATGTGGTAGATTTAAGTGCCATTGAAAATAACACAGCGGCCGGACAGGCTGATAATGGCGGATTGCAAAATAGGGAAAATATTGAAAGAGAGGCAGGCATTTCAGACGACCTTGATTATGATCCTTTTTTTCAGGAGACCAATTCACAAAAAGTCGAGAACCCTGACTTATCTGAAAGCGATAGCATGACAGAGGGTGCTGACGAAGAGCCGGAAAAGGAGGAAGATGCTGAAGAGCCGGAGGAAACGACAACAACAGGCAAAGCGGTAGCCAATGAAGCAGCGAAGGAAAAGGAGGATACACCTGCAATTTCAACAGCCATGCAGCCGGCACTGAATTTCAGTGATTCCGATACGTTGATATGGCCGATCGTGGGAAATGTTCTGGTCAATTACAGTATGGACAAGACTGTTTATTTCCCTACGCTGCAGCAGTACAAATACAATCCTGCAATCATTATCCAGGCCAATGAAGGGGATATGATCACGGCGGCATCTGCCGGAAAGGTGATCAGCGTCTTTAACGATCCCCAGATAGGAAACGGAGTCACTATGGAGCTTGGCGGTGGCTATCAGGCTACCTATGGACAGCTGACAAATATTCTGGTATCAGAGGGAAGCTATGTGGCAGCAGGCGATATTATTGCGGATGTTGCAGCGCCTACCAAATACTTCAGTGTAGAAGGCACCAACGTTTATTTTAAGCTGACTAAGGATGGAGTGCCGGTCAATCCTATGGCAAAGCTGAATTAAGTAAAGAGGGGATAAGGCAGATGATCTATATTGTTGGCGGAAAAATACTGACAATGGCAGGGGATGTCTGGGAAAAGGGATATCTTTGTATTGAAAACGGAAAGATCAGGGAATTGGGGCCTATGAAAGATGGAGCCCCTTTTCCTCTGCCCGCGGATAAAAATCTGACAGTGATCAATGCACTTGGCTGCCTGGTTATGCCTGGATTGATAGAAGCGCATTGCCATATGGGGATAACAGAGGAAAAGAAAGGCATGGAAGGAGATGACTGTAATGAGACCGTGAATCCCATTACCCCTCATCTGCGCGCGATAGATGCAATTAATCCAATGGATGCAGCATTCAGCAATGCGGTGAGGGCAGGGATCACTTCTGCCATGATCGGACCGGGAAGCTCTAATGTAGTCGGAGGAACCTTTTCCTTTGTAAAGACCTTCGGAAGATGTATTGACGATATGGTTGTTTTGTCTCCTGCCGCAATGAAGATTGCTTTTGGCGAGAATCCTAAAGTGAATTATTCTGGGCAGGAGAAGTCACCGGTTACAAGGATGGCAATTGCCGCTATGCTTCGGGAGGAGCTTTTTAAGGCGCAGAGATATTATGAGCAGAAGTGTGCCGGAATGAAAAGAGAAAAAGAGGATTTCAGATTGGAGCCCTGGATTCCGGTATTTGAAAAGAAAATTCCGTTAAAAGCACATGTACACCGAGCAGATGATATTCAAACAGCAATACGGATTGCCGAGGAATTTGGACTTCCCATGACACTTGACCATTGCAGTGAAGGACATTTGATTACGGAGAAGGTTAAGGAATCCGGATTTCCTGCCATTGTAGGACCTGATCTGACAAGCAGAAATAAGATAGAGGTACAAAATATGGCATTTAAGACGGTGGGAATTTTAAATCAGGCGGGAGTAAAAACGGCAATTACCACAGATCACCCGGTATCCCTCATCCAGTCTCTGCCAATTTGCGCCGGATTTGCAGTCAAAGCAGGAATGGAGGAAATGGAAGCGCTGAAGTCGATTACCATTTATCCTGCACAGATATGCCGGGTGGATCACAGAGTGGGGTCTCTTGAGCCCGGAAAGGATGCAGATATTGCAATTTTTGACGGCTCCCCCTTAAAGGTGGAGACAAGGACATTGTGTACCATGATAGAGGGAGTGATCGTTTATGCAGATGAAAGCTTTTCTTTACCTATATGTGAAAAGAAGGTATAATAACAGGCAAAAGTATAGAAAAAGGATAACTGGAAAGATACAAAGCAGTTATAAAAGGAACGATAGATTTGCGTAGGATTTTGGTGGTAACAGCAAGCTGTCTGCTGCTTTTGTCTGCCGGATGCGCAGCATCTTCGACAGAGGAGAGTACACAGAAGGAAGAGAACAGCATTACCAGTATGGAGGCAGAACCGGAGCTTGATTATGAAGTGCCGGAAAGCTCTCCCAACATACTGGTAGATCAGCTGGGATACATAACGGATAGCTCCAAAATAGCTATTTTCTGTGGTGAGGAGATGCCTGGGAAATTCAATATTGTAGAGAAGGAGACCGGCATAACAGTTTATGTTGGATATCCGGAGGGAAAGGGTTCTCAGGAAAAAGGACAGGAGAAAATATGGTATGGCGACTTTTCGGATTTTCAGGTACCCGGTACTTATTATATAGAGGCACCTGTTCTTGGCCGATCCTATTCCTTCCAAATAGACGATAATCTGTATGATGAAGTTTTTCAGGAGGCATGCAGGCAATATTACTATAATCGATGCGGCATAACACTCACAAGAGAGTATGCCGGTGAAATGGCGCACAATGCCTGTCACACCGGAAAAGCAGTTCTCAGGGAGGATATTTCAGTTTCGCTGGATGTGAGCGGAGGCTGGCATCAGGATGAACTGGGGTCAAAGAATGTGGAGAAGGCAGCCAGAAACATTGGCATTATGCTTCTGGCATATGAACTATACGGAGAATCCTTTACAGAAAACATGGGTATTCCGGAAAGTGGAAACGGGATTCCCGATATTCTGGATGAGATAAGATATGAGATTGAATGGCTTTTAAAAATGCAGGATCCGGTTACCGGTGCAGTATATGAAGGGGTGACTGTCTGCGAGCAGGAAAATGGAAAGGGAACGGTTTCTTATGTAGAGCCTGCAACGATGCAGTCTGGAAAGGCGTTTGCCATGGTACTTGCCAAATTCAGTTATCTTTACCAGAATTTTGATACTGAGTATGCAACAAACTGTCTGAAAGCGGCGGATCGCGCATGGAAGTATACGGAACTGAACGATGATAGTACTACAGATGAATGGAAGTTTGCAGCAGCAGCCGAGTTATATCGAGCTTCCGGATTGAAGAGCTGTCACAGATATATTACAGAATATCTGCTGCAGGAGGAAGAAAAGAAAGAACTGGACGAAGTGACTTTTCTTGGCTATGTGACCTATATTTCCACCAAACAGCAGGTGGACATGGAACTGTGCAGCGGGATAGCAGAAAAGCTCATGACAAGAGCGGAAGAAATTTCGAATGAAGCAAGGAATTCTGTATACCTTGTTGGCGAAAATGTGCAGTCGGATCAGAATCAAAGCCTGCTTCAGGACATGATGATTCTGACGACGGTGGATTATATCATTGCAAATCATGAATACGAGAATATCATAGAGAATCATCTGCACTATTTTATGGGCAGAAACAGTCAGTCCCTCAGTTACATTGACCGTGTAGGTGAGAATAATTATAAGCTTGTGGATGAAAATCTTGGCATTATGAAAGGATTTGATACTGACAGTAAGCTGATCTTTATGCTCAGTGAAATTGTAAGCAATCACAGAAGATAGAAAGAATAGCATTTTTTGCAAGGCGTGAGGCATCATATTCTCTTTTAGTATGGAATATAAGGTTGTAAAGTAGAATCAGACAGGTGAATACAGCATTGGCAAGAAGTCTGTAAGGAGGAAGAAAAATGAAGGTTGTAGTACTGGCCGGAGGAATCAGCACGGAAAGAGATGTGTCACTGAGCTCGGGTACAATGATATACCGGGCACTTAAGAAAAGAGGGCATCAGGCGATACTCCTGGATGTATACTTAGGCTACGAATGGGTGCCTTCTGCAGAGGGAGAAACGATAGACAGCATTTTTGACAGGGATAAGGATTGGGCAGAAACGCTTGGTAGCATTGCCGAGGAAAATCCGGATATTGAGCTGATCAAGGCAATGCGCCCGGATGGAGAAAAGAATTTCTTCGGACCCAATGTCATTGCCATTTGTCAGGCAGCTGATGTGGTGTTTATGGCGCTTCACGGGGAGAACGGGGAAAACGGAAAGATCCAGGCTTGCTTTGATCTGATGGGCATTACTTATACGGGAACGGATTATGTCAGCTCAGCCCTTTCCATGGACAAAGGGCTGTCTAAGGAACTGTTTGCTTATCATGGGATTCCCACCCCTGCCGGAATCCGGCTGAAAAAGGGGCAAAAGCACGAGAAAACAGTACCGTTTCCCTGCATTGTCAAGGCATGCTGCGGAGGATCCAGTGTGGGGGTAAGCATTGCTTTTAAAGCGGAGGAATATGAGAAAGCATTGCAGGAAGCCTTTTTATATGATGATGAAGTGATTGTGGAGCAGTATATTGAAGGACGGGAATTTTCAGTGGGCGTTATGGATGGAAGAGCACTGCCGATTATTGAAATTGCCCCTCTTCAGGGATTTTATGATTATAAAAACAAATATCAGCCGGGATCAACCATAGAGACCTGCCCGGCACAGCTTTCAGAAGAAAAGACTAAGGAAATCCAGGACTATGCCGAACAGGCTTTCCGGGCTTTGCGGCTTAAGAATTATGCAAGGATGGATTTCATGATGAATAAAGCAGGAGAGGTTTTCTGTCTGGAAGCCAACACGCTTCCCGGCATGACGCCTACCTCGCTTCTTCCGCAGGAGGCTGCGGCAGAGGGAGTCAGCTTCGAAGAGCTCTGCGAAAAAATTATGAGTACAGCCCTTATCAAGTAAGAAATGGAGAATGCTATGAAGAATCTGACACTGGAAAATATAGCCGGAGCCTGTGCGGGGAAGCTCATCCTGCCGGATAATTGGGAGGCAGAAAAAGGGGGCAGGGAAGCCTCCTGTGTCGTGATTGATTCCCGTAAGATAGAGCCGGAGGGTATCTTTATCGCAACCAGAGGAGAAAAAGTGGATGGGCACAGCTTTATTCCGGCAGTGGAAAAGGCCGGGGCAATGGGGATCGTCTGTGAAAAGCAACCGGAAAAATGTGGAATCCCGTACATTCTGGTGGATAATTCTTTGAAGGCTCTAATGGAAATTGCAGAATTCTATCGAAGGCAGCTCTCAATTCAGGTAGTGGGGATTACAGGAAGTGTAGGAAAGACCAGTACCAAGGAAATGATTGCTTCCGTGCTTTCTACTAAATTTCATGTGCTGAAAACCCAGGGAAACTTTAACAATGAGATTGGGCTTCCTCTTACTGTGCTCTCTATTCGAAAGGAGCATGAGATTGCGGTTTTGGAAATGGGGATCAGCGATTTTGGTGAGATGCACCGCTTAAGCAAGATTGCAAGGCCGGATATCTGTGTGATAACAAATATCGGGCAATGTCATCTGGAGAATCTGGGAACCAGAGAAGGAATTCTCAAAGCGAAATCGGAAATTTTTGGTTTTATGAATCCGGACGGCTACGTGTTTGTAAATGGAGATGATGATCTTCTTAACCATATGGAACAAAAGGGAAAGCACAGACCGGTTCATTTCGGGCTTGACCCTTCCAATGAGATCTTTGCCTCGGAGGTTATGAATAAAGGGCTTCTCGGATCCCATGCGGTGATTCATGCATCGCTTCAGGTATTCCCCGTAGAAATCCCTCTTCCCGGCGCCCATATGGTATTGAATGCGCTTGCGGCAGCAGGCGTAGGATTGCAGCTGGGACTTTCAATAGATGAAATTCGGCAGGGAATTGCCGACGTACAGGCGGTGGGAGGAAGAAGTCATGTGATTGCCCTTCCGGGAAGAACAGTCATTGATGACTGCTATAACGCCAATCCGGTTTCCGTGAAGGCGGCAATCGATCTGCTCACCACAGCGCTAGGACGAAAGGTGGCAGTGCTTGGTGATATGTTTGAACTGGGGCAGAATGAGGCACAGCTCCACCGGGAAGTGGGGAGCTACGCTGCGGAAAAAAGAATTGATGTCATTATTTGTGTGGGAAAGCTTTCAAGGCATATGTATGAGGGCGCACTTTCCGTAAATGGGGAGACGCTTACAGCGGCAGAAAAGAGGGAAGCTTACTACTTTGAGACGAGAGATGAGATGCTGGGTCAGCTTCCTGAAATCTTAAAACCGGGAGATAATATCCTGGTAAAGGCATCTCATGATATGCAGTTTGAGAAGATAGTGGAAGATTTAGTTAAGCATTAGAAAAGCAGGCGGTTATTCGCCTGCTTCTTCTTTGATCTTAAAATAGGTTTCTTTAATCAGATTCTGGGCATATACCCCAACATGCTTTTGCTCTTCCTTTGGCAGATCCTTTATATAGAAGGGCTTGCCGTAGTCCAGAATAACATGTGCTTTCTTGATTTTGGGTAAGTGATCTTCAAAGATACCTGCTGAGTTGTAGATGGTCATAGGAATGATGGGGCAGCCTGTCTTTGCAGCAATCTTAAAGCTTCCCTCATGAAATTCCATAAAGGTGTGATTGACCCTGTTTCTAGTTCCTTCCGGAAAGATACAGATGGAAATGCCGGATTTGATTTTGTCAATGGCAGTAAGGATAGTCTGCAGCCCCTGCTTGATATCGGTTCTGTCCAGAAACAGGCAATGCAGATTTTTCATCCAGTTTACCAGAAGAGGATAGCGGAGCATTTCCTTTTTGGCGATGTAACCGGTAGGTCTTGGAACACGCACATAGGTGATCAGAATGTCAAAATAGCTTCTGTGGTTACCGATGTAAAGCACAGGCGTATCCTTTGGCACATTTTCCTCGCCTCTTACGGTAATCTTGACTCCGGAAAGGAAAAGACATACCCGGAAGGCCCAGTTTACGATGGCAAGGGAGCTTCTGTTCTTGACATCCATATTAAATTTACCGATGATCCATTCGGCAATCAGAAGAGGAATGCTCAATACAAGAAATAAAAAAACAAAGGTGGCAACAATAATAAATCGAATCATACTATTTCTCCAATATCAAATTCATTGACGTCTATAAGTATATCCCACAGCAATTATTTTGGCAATGCCTGGAAGGGTAATAGGCAGAATTTATTGGAATATCTGTGTGAGGGAACTGCCGGTCAGGTATATCTGGACTTCCCCTGTAAACTTTGATAAAATAAACTGGTAAGTGTCTTATATGTATTTTCAGGAAAAGAGGAAAATTTCAGATGGATAAGATTGCAGTTTTGATTCCATGCTATAACGAGGAAAAGACCATTGCCAAGGTGGTGGCAGATGCGAAGGCGGCATTGCCGGAGGCGGTGATTTATGTATATGATAATAATTCCACAGACCGTACGGTAGAACTTGCTAAAGAGGCTGGAGCAGTGATCCGGCATGAGTATATGCAGGGAAAAGGAAACGTGATCCGAAGAATGTTCCGGGAAATTGAAGCCAGGTGCTACGTGATGGTAGACGGGGACGATACTTATCCCATGGAATTTGCACCGGAAATGGTGGACAAGGTTCTTCACCATAATGCAGATATGGTAGTGGGAGACAGGCTTTCCTCCACATATTTTGAAGAGAATAAGCGCCCTTTCCACAATATGGGAAACTCTCTGGTGCGTGCAAGCATTAATCATCTGTTTGGCAGTGAGGTTAAGGATATTATGACCGGTTTCCGCGCCTTTAGTTATGGCTTTGTGAAGACCTTCCCGGTTTTGTCCAAGGGCTTTGAGATTGAAACGGAGATGACAATTCATGCCGTTTATAACCATATGCAGATAGACAATGTGGTGGTTGAGTACAGAGACCGTCCGGAGGGAAGTGTATCCAAGCTGAATACCTATTCTGACGGATTCCGGGTTCTGGGAACGATTTTCCGGCTTTACCGGGATTATAAGCCATTCGGCTTTTTCAGTCTGTTTGCGGCTTTTCTTTTTGTCATTGCAGCACTCTTCTTTATTCCTGTGCTTCTGGAATTTTTGAGAACTGGACTGGTTCTGAAATTTCCCACCCTTATCGTTTGCGGATTCGTGGTGATGGCGGCAATCCAATCCTTCTTTGCAGGGCTGGTGCTCTCCAATATGGCAATGAAGAATCGGAGAGATTTTGAATATCGTTTTAATCTGGTCTGTGAAAAAGAAAGACGTCAGGGGCCGGAAGTAAAGGAAGAAATGTAAAAGACAATAAGGGAGGAAAAAATGATTAAAAAACTGCTCTCAAACTGGTATCTGGTCATTGTATTTGGATTTTTGATCTTTGCCGGACTTGTGTTTATCATCTGCGGAGAGGACAGCATCATAGCGGTTCACGATAATCTGGATCTGTTTATTCCACAGTTTCAGATGATGAAGGACACAGGAACCTTCTGGGCGCAGGATACGTATGTCCCTTTTCTGGGGGGGATCAGCCGTGATGTTCTCCCTTCTGAATTTTCTCTTTATACGATGCTCTATATGATTCTTCCGGCATATCCGGCATATATAGCCGGGTATCTGCTCAAAATCCTCATCGCATTGGGCTCCTGCATTCTTCTTGCAAAGGATTTCTGCGGGGAAGCCTATCAGAAATATAAGCCACTGGTTTATCTGACAGGCCTTGCCTATGGGATACTGAATTTGTTCCCGGCCTTTGGCATTCCTTTTGCATCGATTCCCCTTGTCATTTTTCTGCTGAGGAAGATTTACAAAAAGCCATCGATCTGGTGGTATGTGGCATTGTTCTTTTATCCGATGCTGTCTTATTTTTCCTATTTTGGATTGTTTATTCTGGCCTACATGGCAGTGGCTTTTTTATGGCTGTGGATCAGGGATAAAAAGCTTCCGCTCAGAATCCTGATTGCGATTGCAGTGTTGTCAGCAGGCTGCATTGTGTGTGAATATCGTCTGTTCGGAACCATGCTTTTGTCTGACGAGGAGACGATTCGCTCTACGATTGTGGCAGGAAGCATGTCTGCGGGAGAAATATGGAAGACCATAACAGAGGTGTTTACACAGGGGATGTTTCATGCGGAAAGTGTGCACACTTATCTGGTTCTCCCGGTATGTGTTATTTACTTTTTCTATTTAAATATTTCATATATTAAAAATAAAAATGTGAAAGGAATCTTTCATGATATTTATAATCTGTTGATGCTGGTATTGGCGTTCAACAGTGTGATCTATGGAATTTACTACTGGGAAGGCTTTCGGAATCTGGTGGAAACCATCTGTCCTCCTCTTACCGGGTGGCAGTTTAACCGAACGGTGTTTTTCAGTCCCTTTGTATGGTATGCTGCTTTTTTCCTTGTGCTGGTACGTCTTTATGATGCCGGAAAGGGAAAGAAAATGCGGTTTTTGGCAAATGTCCTGGCGGTAGCATCGATTTTGCTGATCGTGTTTACGGGAAGCAGATACAATGATCTTTATCATACCTGTTACAATGAGATTTACCAAATGGTAAAGGGAAAACCCACAGACCAGTTGAGCTACAAAGAGTTTTACTCGGAAGAGCTGTTTGAACAGGCAAAGGAGGATCTTGGGTATTGCGGACAGTGGTCGGCAGCTTACGGTTTTTATCCGGCAGTTCTTGAATATAACGGCATCTCCACTGTGGACGGTTATCTGGGCTTTTATTCTCAGCACTATAAGGATAAATTCCGAAAAGTGATTGCGCCGGCTCTTGATCGTGTGGAAGCCACACGGCAGTATTACGATGAGTGGGGGGCAAGGGCATATCTTTATTCGGGAACAGACCTTTCAATTGTAAGTCCTACACGGAATGTACTGATTACAGATCAGGATATTTACATTGATCTGGATGCGTTCAAGGCATTGGGGGGACGTTATATTTTTTCGGCCATTGAATTGACGAACGCTGAGGAGACCGGGCTTCTTCTGGTCGGAATTTATACTCATGAGGATTCTCCTTACACGTTGTACGTGTACCAGACTGCATCCAGATATCAGACGAAGGAACATACAGACTTGTCTTTTGAAGATATGAAGTTGCTTACCTATGATGCAGAGGAAATCAGAAGGCAGATTGATCTGCTTACAGAGCTGGCGGAACAGGCAAAGGAAAGCGGAACTGCGCAGGAACCTGAGAAAGTGCTGGAGACGTATCAAGCCCTTGTGAAGCAGCTTGCCATAATCGGTACCTGTAATGCCATTGCGGACATTGTTTGCTATCAGGATGTGACAGTAGACGTAAGCTGGGAGAAAAAGGAAGAGATTTTGGCAGATCTGGTGGAGATCTGGGATGATGCATCTGTTGCAATCAGAGAAATCTGTGACTCTCCTTATAAAGAAAACATGAAAACGGTTATGAATCCGGAGCTTGTTGAGTCCTATATAGAGTATGAGGAACAGACAGATCGTGAAAAGGAAATTTCGATTGAGGAGAATAGTCTGATCCAGGAGTACAATCAGGCCGCAGTGGAGGATTACACCGTTGAATACCAGGGGCAGGAATGGGATATTGAACGGTTCTATCAGGAAGGGGATCAGCTGGAACGTGAGGAGTATATAGAGCTGTATCAGGCAATCAACAGAGAGAAAAACAGTGTGCTTGGGGAAATTTTCCTGGAGCTTGTAGCGCTTCGTGATGAGGAGGCAAAACTTAAGGGGTACGATAACTATGCCGAATATGCTTATGAGGAACTCTATATCCGGGATTATACGTTGGAAGAAACACAGGAGCTTCTTACAGAGGTTAAAAAGAAGATAGTTCCCATTTATAATAAAGTTACCCAGACAATGCAGGAAAAGGATTTTTATTCCTACTACATGACGGATCCTGAAGTAAGTGCAGAGCAGATACTGGAACTGATATATCCGTATATAAATGAAATTGATCCGGAACTGGCAGAGGGAATGGAATATATGATTACCCATGACCTGTATGATATGGATGCATCTCCGGTAAAGGGAGATGTGGGCTTTACGACAGATTTATTTTATTATCATACTGCATTTATTTTTGATTCACCGCTTGAATGCTTCCGGGATTACTCTACGGCGGTTCATGAGTTCGGGCATTATAACTGGAGCCATCGCAGTACGGAAAACGTTTTGACGCAGCAGAATAATATGGATGTAAGTGAAATTCATTCACAGGGACTGGAAGCACTCTTCTTTGATTACTTTACGCAGGAACTGGGAGAGGAAGTAAGCTTTGTCCAGATTTATCAGTTGCTGGATTCGATTGTGGGTGCCGCACTAGTATCGGAGTTTGAGATAGAGGTCTACCGAAACCCCAATATGACTCTGGAAGATATGAATAAACTTTATTTGAATCTTTCGGAAAAATACGGAAGCTATTATGCAGATGAAATAACTGAGCTCTATACATGGGTGGAGATCAGTCATGTTTTTGAAAGTCCCTGCTATTATATATCCTATATGACCTCAGCATTTTCAAGCCTTGATCTTCTATCAATGGCACAGGAGAACCGACATGAAGCGGTGGAAACCTATATGGAACTGACAACACTTCCCTCCTACATGCCTTATTGCAGTGCAGTCAAGTGGGTAGGACTCAGGGATATCTTTGAGGAAGGCGTACCGAAGAAGATTGTCCAGGAAACCGCAGATATTCTGCTGAGTGAGTAGGGCATGCATTTTTGCAGCCAGACTATAAACGATTTCGGGATTGGCGAAGCCAGCCGGTACAAAAATGCCATTGTCCGGATGAATGTCTAAAAAACCGGTGGTGGCATCTATGTGCTCGTCACACGTAAAGCGGGGCAGAAAAATCTAATCCGCGCATGAAAAATAAAAACAGCTCTCAGACTTTAAACTTGCTTCGCTTCGAACAGGTAAAGTCTGAGAGCTTTATTTTCATTGCGCGGATTGATTTTTTACGCCCCGTTTCCGAATTGTTCCTTACACATAGATACCACTACCGGCTTTGGGTTTCATCCGGGCAGTGTAATAAGCATTTGTACCGGCTGTTTCTGCCAAATCTATCGAAATCGCTTAAAAGCTTGGCTGAGAAGGGATGCATGCCCTTTATATTAGTCCGTAAACCGATTTATGCAACAGTTTTAATCTATCTTTGTTCCGGCCTTGTACTTGGCAACTACATTTTGGATACGCTCATTAGGATTGAGCAGATCGCTGATGGATGCATCATGGTTCAGGGTGTCGATCAGATAAGCGATATACTTGCTCATATCACAATTGATATACCACTCGCGGCTTAAGAGTTCAGGTGTCTGATAAATCAGATTTGTGGTAAGGACTCTGTCAATGATACCGCTCTCGTATGCCTTATCAAAACGATCCAGACCATTTGTGAACAGTCCAAAGGTAGAGCAGATGAAAATCTTGCGGGCCTTTCTTTCCTTCAAGGCGGTTGCCACCTCAAGGACGCTCTCACCGGAAGAGATCATGTCATCAATGATGACCATATCCTTGCCTTCCACGGAGGAACCAAGGAATTCATGGGCAACAATCGGATTTCGGCCGTTTACGACGCGAGTGTAATCTCTTCTTTTGTAGAACATGCCCATATCAAGTCCCAGAACATTGGCCATGTAAATTGCACGGCTCATGCCGCCTTCATCCGGGCTGATGATCATCATGTGCTCGGAATCCAGTGAAAGATTGGGAACGTGTTTTAATAGCCCTTTAATGAACTGGTAGGTGGGCTGTACCGTTTCAAATCCATGGAGCGGAATGGCATTTTGCACTCTGGGATCATGAGCGTCAAAGGTTATGATATTGTCGACGCCCATCCGGACCATCTCCTGAAGGGCCAGTGCACAGTCCAAAGATTCACGGGCGGTTCTTTTATGCTGTCTGCTTTCATAGAGGAAAGGCATAATAACGGTGATGCGTCTTGCTTTTCCGCCTACGGCAGCAATGATCCTCTTCAGATCCTGATAATGATCATCAGGTGACATGTGATTCTCGTGTCCGCAAAGGGAATAGGTCAGACTGTAGTTTGCAACGTCTACCAGCAGATACAGATCGGTTCCCCGGACGGATTCCAGGATCATACCTTTTGCCTCGCCGGATCCGAAACGCGGCACCTTTGCTTTTAATATATAGGAATCCCGCTGGTATCCTGCAAAGGCCAGGCTGTCTTTGTGCTCGCTTTCGCGAACGGTACGCCACTTAACAAGGTAATCATCTACCTTTTGACCTAAAGATTTGCAGCCCTCAAGTGGTATAATGCCGAGAGAACCGACGGGAATCGTTTCCAAGTTTCTTGTTTCCTCACGCTGAGCCATGAAGATACCTCGCTTTCTATTTTAAAGTCTTTTTTAACCTTCGAATATCAGGTCCGGTAAACTTACAACTGATATATTGATTCATGATTCTGGAAAAAATTCGTTCGGAATAGCGGTTCTGAATGTCCTCCAGAAAAAGGTTGGTGGAAATAATCGTTGCCTTTTGGTTTAGATGCCGTTCGTTTAGCAATGAGAAAAACATGGATACGGTTGCATTATTCAAACATTCTGTTCCCAGATCATCAATAATCAACAGATCGCAGCCATATAAATCCTCATGAAGATTGCGAAACTCTTCAGTATTCTTATAATCAAACATGTTTCTGGATAAAGTTTCAAAGAGCCCGGCAGCACTGAAGTAAATAACGGAATACCCCTTTTCAATGAGTTCTTTTGCTATACAACCGGATAAAAAAGATTTGCCCGTACCCACTGTACCATAAAAGAATAAATTATGGTAGTCTGAATTGAAAGTTTTTATAAAATTTTTTGCAGTAGCAACGTTTTTCTGAAAGCGTTCCAAATCCTGTCCCTCATAATAAGAATAAGAGAGGGAATCAAAATTTTCCTTTTCCAGCATGCTGCGGATACCCGACTGCTCATAAAGCAGATCAATAACCGCCTGCCTAAAGCAATGACATTTCTCACTGCCGATATATCCTGTGTCCTTACAGTCGGGGCAGTCATAGACCGGTGATAGATAGTCTGCCGGAAGACCGGCTCCGATAAGAAGATCCCGTTTCATGGAAGAAAGTCTGTGGAGGGTACTTTTCAGTTCTTTGAGCGCATTGTCATCACCCTCTAAAAGCTTTTTTCCCTGAGAAACGGAAATGGCTGCAATTGATTCGGAAAGCTCCAGGTAGCCTTCTACGTGTCCGTTTACGTAGGCAGTGCGTTCCTCTAAAAGATGTCGGTTCTTTGTCTGTCTTTCTTCATAGACACGCATGATCGTGTCGTATTGGGAGTTACTTAAAGCCACGGCGCTTCTCCTTTATACTTTTATACTGATATCGCTTACTAGTTGCTCAAAATTTCTTTTTCCAATGCATCGAAATCATAGCTTCGCTGAGGAAATTGATTAAATGCTTTGGCGGCAGAAGAAATAGGCTTTGGGGAGGAAGTTCTGCTCTGGGCATATGCTTCATCCAATGCATGGATATCATTCTTATGGTGAACCTGATGCTTATACCAGCTTGAAAGAATGCTGTCAGCATATTCAAACCGATGCTTGTCCGTAGCCATAACAGTGCGGTTGCAGGCCTCCATAATGATATCCTGAGAAAACCCGTATTCCTTGATCCACTTTATGGCATAATCGGCCTCTGTCTTGGTGGGAGTTCCTGATTTACCCAGTGCCTTCATAATATCATATACATTTTTATCATATTTTGTGGCAGCTTTGGCAGCCTGCTTGGGGGTGGTGATTCCGGCTTCCGCCCAGCTGATAGCAACTTTTTCAATGTAGCGGAAATCCTTCTTGCCTCTGTCGACACAGTACTGGATCAGATAGTCGATCAGATCCTCCGAAAAGCCGAGCCTGTCCGTAAAGAAGAGGATGGTCTTGATTTCGGAAGCACTTAGCGGCCTGCCGATATATTGCTCCGCAACAAAAAGAATTTGAGAGGTTTCTTCATTGCTCTTAAATTCCTTCAACTGATCCAGCGTATAGGAGGGCTTGGTAAAATCAGTTCTCACCGCAGGGGCTTCAGCAGCTTTTGCAGGAAGCTGTACTACGGGGGCAAGGGGAACGATTTCCCCGCCTGCTTTGTGGGACGGATCAAGAAGCTGGATACCGGAAAGATTTTTGGCGTCATCATATTCCAAGGAAAGAAGACGGCACTTTTCCCAGTATTTCAGCGCGCGCAGAACATCCTTCTCCGTATGATTGAATTTGTCTGCAATATCGGAAATGCTGGTAGTAAGACCCGCATTCATCATCCGGAGCAGATACAGATAGATTTTAAGCTGTGCATCGTTGGCATCCTTCATATGCTCATCAATGAATAAATTGGACACAACCGTAACATCAGCACAGCCGCGCTGATAAATCTTGAAGCTACCCATGAAATTTCACCTGACCTTATCTTATTTACACGAATAAAAGCAAAATGAATTATAACACAAGGATTCTTAAAATGAAATAGGAAAAATTCCGATAAATCCAGTATTTTCAAGGGTTTCGGGAATTTGTGGATAGTGTGGATAATGTGGATATTTTATAGTCTGGAGATTCCTTGTCCAAGAAAAACTGAAAAATACTGGAAAAAAGCTTTGAGTGCTTCAAAAAAGATATCCACATATTTTAAATGCCATTTTTGACACTAAAAATGTGGATATTGTGGATAATTATTGTTTTAAAAGATTTTCCCCGATATTTACGACATCTCCGGCTCCCATAGTTATCAACAAATCACCGGGCAGACAATTTTTTAAAATAAATTTTTCAATTTCCTCAAAAGAGGGAAAATAGTAGCAGCTTTTCCCAAGCTTTTGTATTTCTTCCTGAAGCGTTTTGGAACTGATTCCCAGATCATCGGTTTCTCTAGCCGGATAGATATCTGCAAGAATAACATGGTCTGCAAGAGACAGCGCCCGGGCAAATTCCTTCATAAAGGCTTTGGTACGGGTAAAGGTATGCGGTTGAAACACGCACCAGAGAGTATTGTGAGGATAGTTTTCCGCAGCATTTAAAGTTGCGGTAATTTCCGTGGGATGATGTGCATAATCATCTATTATGGTAAAGCCGTTCACTTCACCCTTGTATTCAAAGCGCCGATCTGTTCCGTGAAATTCCGCCAGCGCATCTTGAACGGCTGCAGATTCAATGGCAAGAAGATCTGCCAGGGCAATAGCAGCCATGGCATTATCAATATTGTGTTTGCCGGGAACTCCCAGAGTGACAGGGAGCTTCGACCCATCTCTGCGACATAAAAGAAAGCTTGCACATCCCATCTCATTGTAGGTAACTGCTTCAGCGTGGTAGTCAAAGAACTCTGAACTGCCATAGGTAATGACCCGGCATGCAAGGCCGGCCGTGATCGTTTCGAGCTCCGGAATATCGCCATTGATGATCAGAGTGCCGTCAGCAGGAAGCAGTGCCGCAAAACGATGAAAAGAATTGCGGATATCATAAATATCTTTGAAAAAATCCAGATGATCCTCCTCTACATTGAGGATGATACCAATTTTCGGGAAAAAGCTTAAAAAACTGTTCGTGTATTCACAGGCTTCTGTGACAAAATATTCGGAATGACCGATGCGGATGTTCCCTCCGATTGTTTTCAGGATTCCGCCAATGGATAAAGTGGGATCTGTCTCGGCTTTTAACAAAATCTCTGAAATCATGGAAGTTGTTGTGGTTTTTCCGTGGGTGCCCGCAACAGCAATCGGAAGCTTGTAATTTTTCATGATCTGCCCTAAAAGCTGAGCTCTTGAAAGGGAAGGGATTCCCTTTTCACGCATGGCCGCATATTCCGGATTATCCGGATGGATGGCACTGGTATAGACCACAAGATCCACGTCATCCTTCAGATTTTCTGCCTTCTGTCCATAATAAATGACGGCACCCCGCTCACTTAAGTGCTCGGTCAGCGGAGAAACCTTTGCATCAGAGCCGGAGACTGAGAAGCCCTCCTCCAGGAGAATTTCTGCAAGTCCGCTCATGCTGATGCCGCCGATCCCGATAAAGTGTATATGAATTGGATGTTGAAAATTGATCTGGTACATGAAAACCTCCGTTACAAAATTTTCATATTAATCTATTTTATTACTATAGCTTTCACTTAATTATATATAATTACTCAATAAAAACCAATGGCTTTTTAAACAAAATAAGTGGCGTCAGAGGCATCTGAAATACTAAATGTTGTAAAAAATCTATTATTTCGATCTTTTACATATGTAAAATATTGTAAAATATTTACATAAAATTCCTAAAAACCGGGAATAAAATTGTAAAAAATATTCACTTTTTGGTAAATATATGGTATACTATTCATACATTTTATGATTGGTACCTATATCAAAAATAAAGTACAAAACTACTTGTAAGAGGTGATGACATGATTAAGAAGGAAATGATTGCCATGTTACTGGCAGGAGGTCAGGGAAGCAGGCTTGGCGTTCTGACATCCAAGGTAGCTAAGCCGGCGGTTTCTTTTGGTGGAAAATACCGGATTATTGACTTCCCGCTAAGCAACTGTATCAATTCAGGAGTTGATACGGTAGGAGTGCTGACACAGTATCAGCCCCTTAGACTGAACACGCATATCGGTATCGGTATTCCGTGGGACCTTGACAGAAACATCGGTGGTGTGACAGTGCTTCCTCCCTATGAAAAGAGCACGAACAGCGAATGGTATACGGGTACAGCCAATGCAATCTATCAGAATCTGGATTATATGGAGAGCTTTAATCCGGAATATGTTCTGATTCTTTCGGGAGATCATATCTATAAAATGGATTATGAGGTGATGCTGGATTTTCACAAGGAGAAGGGTGCTGATGTGACGATCGCAGTTATGCCTGTTCCTATAGAAGAAGCAAAGCGTTTCGGTATTATGATTACCGATGAGAACAGAAAAATCACGGATTTTGAAGAAAAGCCGGCCAATCCCAGGAGCAATCTGGCATCCATGGGAATTTACATATTTAACTGGAAAACCTTAAAGGAAGCGCTTTTAGCCAATGCAGAGCAGCCGGGACTTGATTTTGGTAAGCATGTGATTCCGTATTGCCACAGCAAGGGTGATCCCCTTTATGCATATGAATTCACGGGCTACTGGAAGGACGTAGGAACCCTGAATTCTTACTGGCAGGCAAACATGGAACTGATTGATATTGTTCCTGAATTCAACCTGTATGAGGAATACTGGAAAATCTATACGAGAAGTGAGATCCTGCCGCCTCAGTACATTGCTGACAATACGGTTGTGGAGCGCAGTATTATCGGAGAAGGCTCGGAAATTTACGGGAAGGTCTACAATTCCGTTATCGGTTGTGGCGTTACCATCGGCAAGGATACGATTGTGCGGGATTCCATCATCATGAATAATACAGTGATCGGCGAAAATTGTGAGCTTTATAAAGCAATTGTGGCAGAAAATGTGGATATCGGAAATTACGTGAAGCTTGGAATCGGAGATGAGGTACCAAATGAAACGGATCCGAACATCTATAACAGCGGTATTGTCACGATCGGTGAAAAGAGCGTGATTCCTGACGGTATTACAGTGGGCAAGAATTCCTGCATATTCGGAGTTACTTCGGTTGATGATTTCAAGGACAAATATCTTGCAAGTGGAAAAACATTAATTAAGGCAGGTGACGACAAGTGAGAGCAATCGGTATAGTATTAGCAGGTGGAAACAGTTTCAGAATGAAGGAACTCTCGCAGAAGAGAGCCGTGTGCGCAATGCCCATCGCAGGCAGTTATCGAAGCATTGACTTTGCACTCAGCAATATGTCCAATTCTCATATTCAGAAGGTTGCTGTGTTTACACAGTATAATGCAAGAAGCCTGAATGAGCATTTAAGCTCCTCAAAATGGTGGGACTTTGGGCGTAAACAGGGTGGCTTGTATGTGTTCACACCGGCAGTTACGGCAGAGAGCAGTTCCTGGTACAGGGGAACAGCAGATGCCATTGCCCAGAATTTGTCCTTCCTTAAAAATAGCCATGAGCCTTATGTGGTAATTGCTTCCGGTGACTGCGTCTATAAGATGGACTACAATAAGGTGTTGGAGTATCATATAGCCAAAAAGGCTGATATCACGGTTGTGTGTAAGGACATGGGACCGGAGGTAAATGTAGACCGGTTTGGCACCATTAAAATGAATGAGGAAAGCCGGATAGAGGAATTTGAAGAGAAGCCTGTGGTGGCGAAATCCAATACCATATCCTGTGGTATTTACGTGGTCAGAAGAAGACAGCTGATTGAGATGATTGAGAAATGTGCGGAGGAAGACAGATATGATTTCGTTAAGGACATCCTGATCCGCTATAAGAATATGAAGAGGATTTATGGTTACAAGCTGCAGGATTATTGGAGAAATATCGCGACAGTAGAGGATTATTTCAATACCAACATGGATTTTCTCAATGCAGATATCAGAAACTACTTCTTTAAGCAGTATCCGGATATATACTCAAAGGTGGATGACCTTCCGCCTGCAAAGTATAACGTAGGGGCTAAGATCAAGAACAGTCTGATCTCCAGTGGCTGTATCATTAATGGTACAGTAGAGGATTCTGTTATCTTTAAGAAGACCTATATTGGAAATAACTGCTATATTAAGAATTCTATTATCTTGAATGATGTTTACATCGGAGATAATACACATATTGAAAACTGTATTGTGGAAAGCAGAGATACGATTCGCGCGAATTCCTATCATGCAGGTACCGATGGCATCAAGATTGTGATAGAACGAAATGACAGATATGTGATCTAAAGGAATACGATTAAGGGGGAAAGGAAATGCAAATTACTGATGTACGGGTGAGGAAAATTACAAAAGAGGGGAAAATGAAAGCGATTGTCTCAATCACAATTGATGATGAATTTGTAATTCACGACATTAAGGTGATTGAGGGAGACAAGGGATTATTCATTGCAATGCCGAGCAAAAAGGCAACAGATGGTGAATACAGGGATATTGCCCATCCCATTAATTCATCTACCAGGGAACGGATCCAGAATACAATTCTGGACAGCTACCAGAAGGCACTCCTTGAGCCGGATGAGGAATAGGAACTATAAGGAAGAGGCTGCTTTACTTGAAAAGCAGCCTCTTTTTTAGTATGATGATTCTGTAAATTTTTGTGGAGGGATCATGGAAAATGTTTGTGATTGCAGGACTTGGAAATCCCAAAAAGGAATATGATAATACCAGGCATAATATAGGATTTGCATTTATTGATGCGTTGGCTGAAAAATATAGCATTTCAGTTATGGATGTAAAGCATAAAGCACTTACCGGAAAGGGCATCATAAACGGACAGAAGGTTATTCTGGTGAAGCCTCTGACCTTTATGAATTTGAGCGGAGAGAGTATCAGGCCCATAAGTGATTACTATAAGATTGATACAGCAAAAGAATTGATCGTGATTTCGGATGATATCAGTTTGCCGCCCGGACAGATTCGGATACGGAAGAAGGGGAGTGCCGGCGGGCATAATGGTCTTAAGAATATCATTCAGCATTTGGGAAATGAAGAATTTCAGAGAATTCGGATCGGTGTTGGAGAGAAGCCGAAGGGATATGATCTTGCAGACTATGTACTGGGACATTTCTCTAAGGAAGAGCAACCGCTTATGCAAGAGGGTATCAAAAGGGCAATGGAAGCAGCCGCAATGATGCTGGAGGGCGATATTGACCGGGCGATGAACGAGTTTAACAGGAAAGGATATATTTCACATGAGGGCATTGACGGCACCCCTTGAGGAACTGGGAGAGCTTGAAGAAATAAAAAAACAACTGAAAAAGGATCAGATCTGTGTCAGTCTTACAGGCTGTGTGGAATCCCAGAAGCTTCACATGATTTATGGTCTGGGAGAAGAATTCCGCAATAAACTGATCGTAACCTTTAGTGACCTTCGGGTGAAGGAACTGATGGAGGATTACCGTTTCTATGACAGAAATGTAGTGGCATATCCATCCAAGGATTTGATCTTTTATCAGGCGGATATTCATGGGAATCAACTGATAAAAGAGAGAATCAAATGTCTTCGGCGAATGCTGGAGGGGAAACCGGTTACGGTCATTACCACCTTTAGCAGCCTGATGGCTCCGCAAATTCCACTTTCGGCATGGCAGAAGCATCTGCTGAAAATTGACGGAAATACTTCCGTGGATGAGGGAAAGCTGGCAGAAACGTTAGTGGAAATGGGATACGAAAAGAACTACCAGGTAGAGGCACCGGGGCAGTTCAGCATCCGTGGCGGTATTATAGATATTTTTGACTTGACGGAGGAGAACCCCTACCGCATTGAACTATGGGGAGACGAGGTGGAGTCTATCCGCAGCTTTGATGTATTGAGCCAGCGCTCAGTGGAAAAGCTTTCTGGTATTACCATCTATCCTGCAAGCGAAATGCTGCTTTCCAGCAGACGGTTGCAGAAGGGGATGGAGAGCATTGAGAAGGACGCTGTGGCCTTCTCTGCAAAGCTTCGTAAGGAATTTCATACGGAAGAAGCACATAGAGTGGAGCTCCAACTGAAGGAACTGAAAGAGCAGGTATTTGAGTTCCGCAACCTGGTGAATCTGGATGCCTATGTCCATTATTTTTACGAGAATACCGTATCGTTTTTGGAACTGTTTGATAAAGACAAAACCTGTGTCTTTGTGGATGAACCGGCGAGAGTGCTGGAGCATGCACAAGCAATAGAACTGGAATTCCGGGAAAGTATGATGCACAGGCTGGAAAAGGGCTATATCCTGCCGGGACAGATGGATCTTTTATATTCCCGCCAGCAGATCGCTGCGAAATTGGAGAACTGCCGTGTTGCCACAGTAGCAGCGCTGGAACTGAAAAACACGCTCTTTAAACCGGAGAAAAGAGCGGATATTTCCGTGAAGAGTATTTCTTCCTATAATAATAGCTTTGAGGCATTGGTACAGGATCTGAAGCGTTATCGGAAAAATGGTTTCCGGGTGCTTCTTTTGTCCGGTTCAAGAACCAGGGCAGAGAGACTTGCTGCAGATCTGAGGGATCATGAACTGACAGCCTTTTATTCTGAAGATCCTGACAGAGAAGTGCAACCCGGCGAGATCATGACCTTTTACGGAAGAGCGTTAAAGGGCTTTGAGTATCCGCTTCTTAAATTTGCTGTCATCTCAGAAAGTGACATTTTCGGCTCTGACAAAAAGAAGAAAAAAAAGAAAAAGACTTATGAAGGAAGAAAGATTAATGATTTTAACGAACTGCAGATTGGAGATTATGTGGTTCATGAAAATCATGGTCTTGGAATCTATCGGGGAATTGAAAAGGTTGAGGTTGAAAAGGTTGTCAAAGATTATATCAAGATAGAATATCGGGATGGTGGAAATCTTTATGTTCTGGCAACCGGTCTTGATGTGATCCAGAAGTATGCTTCAGCAGATGCGAGAAGACCTAAGCTGAACAAGCTGGGAAGTCAGGAATGGAACAAAACCAAGAGCAAGGTTAGGGAAGCAACTGCGCAGGTGGCGAAAGATCTGGTGGAGCTTTATGCCATCCGGCAGCAGAAAAGCGGATTTCAATACGGAAAGGATACGGTCTGGCAGAAGGAGTTTGAAGAAATGTTTCCCTTTGAGGAAACGGAGGATCAGCTGGCGGCGATTGCTGCTACCAAGAAGGACATGGAGAGCAGCAAGATCATGGATCGTCTGATCTGCGGTGATGTGGGCTACGGCAAGACGGAAATTGCCATAAGGGCAGCCTTCAAGGCAGTGCAGGAGGGAAAACAGGTCGTTTATCTGGTTCCTACCACGATTCTGGCGCAGCAGCACTATAATACCTTTGTGCAGAGGATGAAGGATTTCCCGGTGAGGGTAGACCTGCTTTGCCGATTCCGCACAAGCGCAGAACAGAAGAAGACGGTGGAGGATCTGAAAAAAGGGTTTGTGGATATCGTGATCGGCACGCATAGAGTTCTTTCAAAGGATGTGGTATTTAAGGATCTGGGCCTTTTGATCATTGACGAGGAGCAGAGATTCGGGGTTGCTCATAAAGAAAAGATCAAGAAGATGAAAGAGGATGTTGATGTACTGACGTTGACGGCAACACCCATTCCCCGAACCCTTCACATGAGTCTGATCGGAATCAGGGATATGAGCGTGTTGGAGGAGGCACCCGGGGATAGAATGCCAATCCAGACCTATGTGATGGAATATAATGAAGAAATGGTTCGGGAAGCAATTGTCAGGGAGCTATCCAGAAACGGACAGGTCTATTACGTCTATAACAGAGTGAATCATATTGCGGATGTAACAGCATCTATAAAGGCGCTGGTACCGGAGGCAAACGTTGCTTTTGCCCATGGGCAGATGCAGGAGAGAGAACTGGAACGGATCATGTATGATTTCATTAACGGGGAGATCGATGTTCTCGTGTCCACCACAATTATTGAAACTGGGCTGGATATCTCAAATGTGAATACCATGATCATTCATGACTCCGATAATATGGGCCTTTCCCAGTTGTATCAGTTGAGAGGCCGGGTGGGTAGAAGCAATCGGACGGCATATGCTTTTCTGATGTATCGGAGAGACAAGATGCTGAAGGAGGTGGCAGAAAAGCGCCTTTCTGCAATCAAGGAATTTACAGATCTGGGAAGCGGTTTTAAAATTGCCATGCGGGATCTGGAAATCCGCGGCGCAGGCAATCTGCTTGGGGTAAAGCAGCATGGGCATATGCAGGCGGTCGGCTATGATCTATATTGCAAAATGCTGAATGAGGCTGTTAAGAATTTGAAGGGTATTGATACTATTGAGGATTTCAGCACAACGGTAGATCTGGATGTAGATGCGTTTATTCCTCCTTCCTATATTGTGAATGAGATTCAAAAGCTGGATATTTATAAGCGCATTGCAGGACTGGAAAATCAGACAGAGTGCGATGACATGAAGGATGAGCTTTTAGACCGCTTTGGAGAGATACCTGCTGCGGTCCAAAACCTGTTCCGTATTTCCATGATCCGCGTGCAGGCGCATAAGCTTTATGCTACAGAGGTGAAGGGAAAGAATGGCGAGATCAGGATTACCTTAAAACCGGATGCAAAGATCCGGGCGGAGCAAATTCCGGAGCTTCTAAAAAAACAGGAGAAGCTTACCTTTAATTACAAGATGCTGTGCTTCCTGAAGCATTACAAAAAATGTGGAATGGTAGAGAGGGATGCGCAACAGCTTTTAAATTTAACAGAGGAGCTGCTTAATGCAATGCAAGAAGAACTGCTGTAAAAGGCAGTTCTTTTTTTACATAAATCTTACAAACAACTTACGCAAATGTGATATTTTCTTTTTCTTACAAATGCTAACATGAGCAAAGAGATGAGGAAAGAAAAAGAAAGCAACCCATCAAAATATTTTATATAAGAGGAGAAATGAAAAATGATCAAGAGTAAGAAAATTTTAGCACTCATTTGTGCAGTAGCAATGACCGCCGGATTAATGGCATGCGGATCTAAGGAAGCTGAGGCTGAGAGTACGGCACAGGTATCAAATGAGACAGTAGTAGAGACAAAGGAAGAGACAAAGACGGAAAGTACAAATGCAGAGGAGCCGAAGGCAGAGGAAACAGGGTCAGCAGATATCAGCGGAACGGTTTCCATGGCAGGCAGCACCTCCATGGAGAAACTTGCAAACGCTGTGGCAGAAAGCTTTATGGCAAAATATCCTGAAGTGACTGTAACAGCAGAATTTACAGGTTCGTCCGCAGGAATTGAATCCGTGACTGCCGGAAGCGTAGATATCGGTAACTCGTCAAGAGCACTGAAGGATGAGGAAAAAGCCGCAGGAGTTGTAGAAAATATTGTAGCAATTGATGGAATTGCTGTCATCGTAGATCCTGCAAACACGGTCAAGGACCTGACAAAGGATCAGCTGATCAGCATTTATACGGGTGAAACAAAGAACTGGAGCGAGCTTGGCGGCGAGGATGCACCGATCGTAGTTGTCGGGCGTGAAGCAGGGTCCGGTACCAGAGGTGCTTTTGAAGAACTTCTTAAGATCGAGGATGCGTGTGCATATGCAAGTGAGCTTGACAGCACCGGTGCAGTGATCGCAAAGATAGCTTCTACTCCCGGAGCAATCGGTTATGCTTCTCTGGATGCAGTGAATGATACGGTCAAAGCGGTTGCATTGGAGGGCGTTGAACCTACAGTTGAGAATATCAAGGCGGGAAATTATTTCTTGAGCAGACCTTTTGTAATGGCTACCAAGGGAGAGATTAAAGAACAGAGCGCAGCGGTTCAGGAGTTATTTGCATACCTTGCATCTGATGAAGGCAAGGAAGTCATCAAGGGTGTAGGACTGATCACAGTAGACTGATCGATCGGTTCAGTGGAAGTGAGGTAAACTTTGAACGGACAGGAAAGCTTTTCAATCATAGGCAATCATAAAAATAAGTCCGCAGTGGAAAAAACAGCACAGGGTATCTTTACCCTGTGCGCGTTTATTGCAATACTGGCGGTCATTTCTATCACGGTATATATGGTTATCAACGGAATACCGGCGTTCTTTGACGTGGGAATAAAGGAGATCCTATTTGGAACAGTGTGGAAACCGGCAGCAGAGGACCCCTCCTTTGGTATCCTGTATGTCATTCTGACTTCTATTGTGGGAACGACAATGGCAGTATTGCTTGGTGTTCCCATTGGCCTTCTCACAGCAGTGTTTCTTGCTGAGACAGCTCCGAAGAGGCTGGCGGCGGTGGTAAAGCCTGCAGTGGAACTGCTGGCGGGAATTCCCTCCGTCATCTATGGTCTGTTGGGACTTATGGTATTAAACCCGCTGATGTACAAACTGGAGATGGCAGTATTTAAGGGTTCCGACACTCACCAGTTTACCGGAGGTGCGAATCTGCTTTCGGCGGTAATCGTGCTGGCAGTAATGATTCTGCCTACTGTAATTAATATTAGCGAATCGGCGATCAGAGCAGTGCCCTCTCAATTAAAATCTGCTTCATTGGCACTTGGCGCCTCTCATATCCAGACGATTTTTAAAGTGATCCTTCCGGCTGCAAAATCCGGCATCATCACAGCGATTGTTCTGGGCGTAGGACGTGCCATCGGTGAGGCCATGGCAATTACCCTGGTGTCCGGAAGTTCAGTCAATATGCCTCTTCCCTTTAATTCTGTCAGATTCCTGACCACTGCAATTGTCAGTGAAATGGGATATGCGGCCGGTCTGCACAGACAAGTACTGTTTACCATAGGCCTGGTACTCTTTGTATTTATCATGGTCATTAATATTACACTGAGCAGGATTCTGAAGAAGGGAGATCGGGAATCATGAGCAGCATTATGAATGAGAAGAGAAAAGTATCGGATATGGTTATCAAAGTCCTGATCAATATGGCTGCAGGTATATCGGTTCTGCTTCTGGTTGGTATTTTGGCATATGTTTTTGTGAAGGGAATCGGGAGTGTGAATTGGAGATTCCTGACGACGGTTACCAGTACGCTGAATAACACGGTGGGGATTGCCGGAAATATTGTCAACACACTGTACATCATTGTGATCACACTGCTCATTGCAACCCCTGTGGGAATCGGCTCTGCCATTTATCTGAATGAGTATGCAAAGCCCGGCAGACTGGTTCGGGCAATCGAGTTTACGACAGAGACTCTTTCGGGAATACCATCCATCATATTTGGATTGTTCGGCATGGTTTTCTTTGGGAATGCGCTGGGACTTGGCTATTCCATACTGACAGGTTCCCTTACCCTTACCTTAATGGTACTTCCGCTTATCACCAGGAACACGCAGGAAGCTCTCAAAACGGTGCCTGACAGCTATCGCAGTGGTGCCCTTGGGATGGGGGCGACAAAATGGTATATGATCAGAACCATTCTGCTGCCTTCGGCAATGCCCGGAATTATCACCGGCGTGATTCTGGCAATCGGAAGGATCGTGGGGGAATCGGCAGCATTGCTTTTCACAGCAGGAAGCGGATATCTGCTCCCCAAGGGGGGAATGGGATTGCTGAAAAAGATTATGGAATCAGGCGGAACGCTCACGATTCAGCTGTATCTTAGCATGGCAAAGGCAGAATATTCCACCGCATTTGGAATAGCGGTGATACTTCTTCTTATCGTGCTTTGCATTAACGGTCTGACAAAATTCTTGGCAAAAAGGCTGGACGTGAACGGCAGGGATTAATAGTTTGCAAAGTGAGATAGGAGCAATCAGATGAGTGAAAATAATTATAAAATTGTAACAGAGCACCTGAACCTCTACTATGGGGATAATCATGCACTGAAAGATATCAATATGAATATTTCTCCCGGGGCGGTGACTGCATTCATAGGTCCTTCGGGTTGTGGAAAGTCCACATTTCTTAAAACTTTAAACAGAATGAACGACCTGGTGGACTGCGTTAAGATAGACGGAAAGGTTATGCTGGACGGGGAAGATGTCTACGATCCTAAGGTGGATACTACTCTGCTTCGCAAGAAAATGGGAATGGTGTTCCAACAACCCAATCCGTTTCCCATGAGCATTTATGACAACATTGCATATGGGCCAAGGATTCACGGCATTAAGAATAAGACGAAATTGGATGAGATCGTGGAAAACTCCCTGCGGGGAGCGGCTATCTTTGATGAAGTGAAGGACAGATTGAAAAAGTCTGCTCTCGGTTTGTCCGGCGGGCAACAGCAAAGGCTGTGTATCGCAAGAGCGCTTGCCGTTGAACCGGAAATCCTTTTGATGGATGAACCCACTTCAGCATTAGACCCGATCTCTACCCTGAAGATAGAAGAATTGATGGAAGAACTGAAGAAAAAGTATACTGTAGTTGTGGTGACCCACAATATGCAGCAGGCAGCCAGAGTCTCTGATTATACCGCGTTTTTCCTTGTTGGGGAAATGGTAGAATTTGATACCACTGACAACATTTTTTCCCGCCCCAAGGATAAGAGAACAGAAGACTATATTACAGGACGGTTCGGTTAACAGGAGGTAAGAAATGTCACCAAGAATCACATTTGAAAATGAACTGAAAGTTTTGCGGAAAAATGTCTCGGAAATGGCACAAAAGGTGGAGGAAAGCTATGTGACGCTTTTTGAAGCGCTGGAAAGTCAGGATGAAGAGGTTATCCTTAAACTGAAAAATAACAGCAAAGCATTCAGCAAAAGACAGAGGGAAATTGAATCCCAGTGTCTGTTTTTGATCACGAAGCAGCAGCCAATTGTAGGAGATCTGCGCGTGGTAACAGCCAGTCTTAAGGTCGTTACTGATATTGAGCGGGTCGGAGACCATGTTTCGGATATGGCAGAATTGCTGCTCCGTCTTAATATGAAGGATTTATCCTTGTATTCCGTTCATGTGAAGACAATGATCCTGGCAACCAAAGAAATGATCCATAATGCTGTAAACGCATTCGTTGAGAGGGACATGGAAAGCGCAAGAGAATTGATTAAGTCGGATGACGTGGTAGATGAATGCTTTAATAAGGTGAAAAAGGATTTAATTGAGTCTCTGAAAAAGGAAGTAAAGGATGCCGATGAATGTGTGGATGTACTGATGCTTGCCAAATATCTGGAAAAGATCGGGGATCATGCAGTTAATATCTGCGAATGGGAGATCTTTCAGGAAACCGGAAATATCAGTGATATGAGATTATTATGAAATTCCCTATACCCAAAAAGGATGAAATAGTGTAAAATAATGAACATGTAGGTTCATTTGCATTTTTGTATCATCCGGAGGGCAGGAAATGGATATCTTTAGTATACTGACGATGATAGGCGGGCTGGCACTGTTCTTATATGGAATGGAAGTCCTGGGAGGCGGTCTTAAGAAAGCTTCCGGCGGTAAGCTGGAAATGATTCTGGAAAAGCTTACAAGCAATAAGCTGATGGCTGTGCTTCTGGGTGCCGGTGTTACCGCTGTGATTCAGTCTTCTTCTGCAACGACAGTTATGGTGGTAGGTTTTGTCAATTCGGGGATCATGAAACTGTCGCAGGCGGTAGGGGTTATTCTGGGGGCCAACGTGGGTACGACGATCACTGCATGGCTGCTCAGCCTTACGGAGGTAGAGGGAACCGGTCTTATACTAAAGTTACTCAAGCCAACCTCTTTTTCTCCCATATTGGCAATTGTCGGTGTGGCAATGCTGATGACGGGAAAAAAAGAAAAGCATAAAAACATTGCTACAATCATGATAGGCTTTGCGGTGCTGATGTTTGGGATGGATACCATGTCAAATGCGGTGAAGCCGCTGGCGGATATGCCTGAATTCCAAAATATCCTGCTGATGTTCTCCAACCCTGTACTTGGTATGCTGGTGGGACTTGTCCTCACAGCGATCATTCAATCTTCTTCAGCTTCTATCGGTATTCTGCAGGCACTTTGCATTTCGGGTGCAGTCAGCTATTCCACCGCGATCCCGATTATTATGGGACAGAACGTGGGTACCTGTGTGACAGCGTTGCTTTCCTGCGCAGGTGCAAGTAAAAATGCAAAAAGAGCAGCACTGATTCATTTGTATTATAATATCATTAAAACAGTAACCTTTATGGTGATCTTCTATGCACTGAATGCGGCCCTGCATTTTACGTTTCTGGATGAGGCGGCAAGTGCTCTGGGGGTTGCGGTAATTCATACAGCCTTTAATGTGGCGGCGGTCATTTTAATTTTCCCATTTACTTTTATCCTGGAAAAGCTGGCATTTATGACCATACCGGAAAGTCCCGAGGAGACAAAGCAGGAGGAAGCCGGAAAGAAGGAAATCCAGATTTTGGATGCAAGATTCTTAGACACGCCCGGCCTTGCATTGGAGCAATGTAAGAATGCGGCAATTGATATGGTAGGTTATGCAAAGGAAGGCTTGTTCCTTGCAATACAGCTGATTGACAAATTTGACGAGAAGGCAGCGGAAAAAGTCATTGAATTAGAAGAACTGGTAGATCATTATGAGGATGAGATTGGTTCTTACCTGGTAAAGCTCAGCAGCAAGCATCTGTCTGAGAAGGACAGCCAGGAGCTTTCGGTCCTTCTTCACTGTATCGGTGATTTTGAACGGATATCGGACCATGCAATCAACATTATGGAATCTGCCAAGGAAATGTTTGAAAAGGAGCTTTCCTTCTCCAAAAAGGCACAGGAGGAGCTGGCGGTATTCACCGGTGCAGTAAAGGATATTGTTAACACGTCAATTCTGGTATTTCAGGAAGAGGATCTTAAGCTTGCTTCTATGGTAGAACCCATGGAAGAGGCGATTGACTATTTGAATTCGGAGATCAAAAAGCGTCATATTAAGAGGCTGCGCAAAGGAAAATGCACCATTGAAATGGGATTCGTTCTCTCGGACATTACTACCAATTATGAGAGAGTTTCCGATCACTGTTCCAATATAGCGCTTTGCCTTTTACAGTTGAATGAAGAGAACTTCGATACCCATGAATATCAGGATAATCTGTCCAGCAAGGATAATATTGCATTTGTGACAGAGGTGAAGAGGCTGAAGGAGCATTATCAGCTGCCCTGATCAGCGCATATAACAGTAACGGAAGGTGTTTGATATGGCATTAATCTATGTGGTGGAGGATGACAAGAATATTCAGGAAATCGAGACAATTGCCTTGAAAAATTCCGGTTATCAGATTGAAGCATTCGGATGTGCCAGGGATTTTTTGGATGCAATGGAAAGGCAGATGCCTCAGCTTTTGCTGCTTGACATCATGCTTCCCGATATGGATGGCTTAAGTGTGCTCGAAAAGCTTCGAAACCAGCCTTCCACAAGAAAGCTCCCGATTATTATGGTGACAGCGAAAACAACCGAAATTGATAAGGTGAGAGGACTGGATATGGGGGCTGATGACTATCTTACCAAGCCCTTTGGCATTATGGAACTGATTTCCAGGGTGAAAGCACTTCTTCGAAGAACAAATGCGGGACTCTCAGAAAAAGTACTTACTATCGGCAATGTCTGCCTGGATGAAGAAAAACATAAGGTAACAACAGCAGGAGTAAGCTGTGAGCTTACCTATAAAGAATATGAACTTTTGAAGCTTTTGATGATGAATGCCGGAATTGTGACCTCCAGGGAAGAGATTCTTGAAAAGGTATGGGGAACCAATTTTGAGGGGGAATCCAGAACCTTGGATATGCATATCAAGACATTACGGCAGAAGCTTGGAGAATCAGGCAGTATGATTAAGACAGTCAGAAATGTAGGATACATTTTTGATTCATAAGAGGAACAGCTTTATGAGAAGAAAAATTAATATCAGACTCATTCAGACAGCCGCGCTGGCAATTTTTGCAACATTATTGCTCACAGTGGCTGTCTGTTATCATATTTTAAGAAATCAGGTTTTGGATGATCTAAAGAGCTACGCCGGAATCGTAAAGTATATCGTAACGGAAGGATTTTCCGAAGAAGAGAAGGAGGAGCTTGAGCAAAATCATATCCGTGTTACACTGATCGCTTCGGACGGAACGGTTCTTTCAGACACCCGTGCAAATCCTGACAGCATGGAAAATCATGGAGACAGGCCGGAAGTGGAAAGGGCTTATGCGCAGGGAGAAGGAAGTATTGTCCGTCAATCGGATACCATGGGAAAAAGCACTTATTATTATGCGATGCGGCTTAACGATGGCCAGGTGCTCAGAGTTGCCAAGGATGCGGACAGCATATACCGGGTTATGGAGCTGGCGGTTCCGTACATTCTTGTGTTTGTGACGGTACTGTTCGGCATTTGCTGCGTTTTGTCCTATTATCTATCTGAAGGACTGATCAGACCGATCAGGCTGATCGCGCAGGATGTTGATAATATTGGGAGAACGGAAGCCTATGAGGAATTAAAGCCTTATATTGAAGCGATTAAGAGCCAGCATGAGGATGTGCTGCAGAATGCCAGAATGCGTCAGGAATTTACCGCCAATGTGTCTCATGAGCTGAAAACGCCGCTTGCGGCAATTTCCGGTTATTCGGAGCTGATTGAAAACGGGATGGCATCCTCGGAGACTGAGACAAAACGTTTTGCGAAAGAAATTCATACCAATGCGAATCGTCTTCTTACCCTGATCAATGATGTGATTCGTCTTTCGGAGCTTGACAATGGGGAGGGAGAGGAACCGCTTGAGCCGGTGAATCTGAAGGAGATTGCGCAGACCTGTGTGAATATGCTGCAGATCAATGCGGAAAAGCACCATGTTTCTACCTGCTTTGAAGGGGAAAATGTGGTCATCATGGCAACCAGACAGATGGCTGAGGAGGTACTGTATAATCTCTGCGATAATGCGATTCGCTATAACCGGGAGGGAGGAACCGTTCTGGTTACGGTTAAAGACAGGCTGGATAAGGCGGTTCTCACTGTGAAGGATACGGGAATCGGGATCCCGAAAGAGCATCAGGATCGGGTTTTTGAGCGGTTTTATCGTGTAGATAAAGGAAGGAGCAAGTCTACCGGCGGAACGGGGCTGGGGCTTGCAATTGTAAAGCATATCCTGCTTCGTCTGGAAGCGGAAATCACCCTTGAGAGTGAGCCGGGGGAAGGAACAGAAATTACGGTTACCTTTCCGGCAGTGAGGGGAGCGCAGTTTAGATAGAGTCCGTTTTATGGGACTGCCTGCATGTTATTCTGGAAATAGTAAAGGAACAGATGATTGGAGGCAGTTAAGATGAAGGGCTATTTTGTGAATAACGGATATATGGGAATGGTAGAGGGAAGATATATGCTTTTTGCAAGTGAAGAGGATTATCTGGATTATCTGGAAAATTAATGCGGACAGGTGTATACTGTTTAGGACGGAATGCACGGAGACAGAAGGTCCGTTATGGAGGCAGAATATGAACCAGGAAAAGTTAAAAAAGCTAAACGATCTTTTTGATCGGGAAATGAAAGCAGAGCGGGTAAAGGGAGCTTCCCTTCTGGTGGAGCATAAGGGAAAAGTAGAATTTCGTAATGTTTACGGATGTGACCGGGAGGACAGTATTTACAAGATCTATTCCATGACCAAGCCGATTACCACGATTGCGGTTATGATGCTTTATGAGCAGGGCCTGATCGATCTGTATGATCCGGTTGATAAGTATTTAAAGGGCTATGCCAATATGAAAGTGGCTACGACAAAGGGGCTTGTGGATGCCAAATCCAAAATTACGATCCGTCAGCTTCTGAATATGACCTCAGGGCTTGTATACCCGGGGGAAGCGTCTGAGCCGGAACGGATCATGGAGGAAATCCGAATTGAACTGCATGAGCGTGCGGTTGGCGGTGGGAAATTCAGCAATGTGGATATCTGCAATGAACTGGGAAAGGCACCGCTATTGTTTCATCCGGGGGAAGGATGGAGATATGGCATTTCTGCGGATGTGGCGGCAGGAATTGTGGAGGTCGTGACAGGAGTTCCTTATGGAGAATATCTGAAGAAAGAAATTTTTGAACCACTTGATATGAAGGATACCGGCTTTTTTGTGGAGGAAAGTCAGATTGGGAGATTGGCTACCATGTACTCCCGGATTGATGCCCAGGGACATCTTCGTGAATCGGATGAAAAGGCGCTGGAATGGCTGAATCTTTATGCACCGACAAAACCCCCTTATATTGAGTCCGGTGGTGGTGGACTTTATTCCACGCTGGAGGATTATACTCATTTTGTTAGAATGCTTGCTGCTGACGGCTGCTATCAGGGGAAACGCTTCATTGGAAGGAAGACCATGGAATATATCAAGCAGAACCAGCTGGACGAACTGCAGATGGGCTGGGTTGATTTTGACAGCATGGAGGGATACGGATACGGTAATTTTATGCGTATCATGCTTAAGCCTGAAATGGCGGGGAGCAATGGAAGCGTTGGAGAATATGGCTGGGATGGGCTGCCGGGAACCTATTTCATGGTAGATCCGAAGGAAGAACTGATCCTGGTTTATATGCAGCAGATCGAACAGGGAGCAGATCTTGCACTCCGCAGAAAGATGCGTCAGATTGTTTACGGTGCAATTGAGGATTGAGTATGGGAAAACGATTGGGACGGAATTACTTCAGCCGGCCGGCTACAGAGCTTGCGCCGGAACTGATCGGGAAGCTTCTCTGCCGGAGAGGGGAAGGAGAGATTTACAGATATCGAATCACGGAAACAGAATGCTATTTTGGTGAGGAGGATACCGCCTGTCATGCCAGTAAAGGGAGGACAGAGCGGACGAAGGTGCTGTATGAACAGGGGGGAACGGCATATGTTTACCTTTGTTATGGAATGCACTCTCTGTTTAATGTGGTTACCGGTAAGAAGGGACATCCGGAAGCGGTTTTGATCCGGGGAATCACAGGATACAACGGACCGGGAAAGCTGACACGTGCCATGATGATCAATCGGGATCTGAACGGGGAGGATCTGGTAGAATCTAGCAGACTTTGGGTGGAGGATGATGGATACCGCCCGGATTATACGGTGGCAAAAAGAGTCGGAATTGATTATGCCACGCCGGAGTATCGGGATATTTTGTGGCGCTATGTTATTGCGGATGGAAGCTATAAACCGGCAAAATAATATTGGGAGATTTCAGTGGAACTAATATACGGGACTGGAAATGATGCAAAGCTTGCCTATATGCGGCGGACGCTTTCTGATCTGCCGCTTCAGATCACAGGGCTTTTGGATGCGGCAAAAATAAGGGGAATAGAGCTTCCGGAGGTGGAAGAGAACGGGAATACTCCTCTTGAAAATGCAAGGCAGAAGGCGGAGGCTTACTTTGCGTTGTTTCACAGTCCCGTTTTTTCCTGTGACAGTGGACTGTATCTGTATGATCACCTGACGGGAGAACTGCTTCCTGAGGAGGTTCAACCCGGTATTCACGTCAGAGGACGGGGAGAAAAGCGCCTGTCTGATGAGGAACTGCTCACGCATTATGTCGGACTGGTAAAGAAATATGGCAGGATCCGTGCCAGATACCAAAATGCGATCTGCCTGATCTTTAATGAGGAAATCAGGCAGGAGAGCATGGAGGAAAATTTGTGGGGGGAACCCTTTCTTCTCACAGATGTGCCTCATACGAAAAAGGTTCCGGGATTTCCGCTTGACGGAATCTCCATTGATATTAAGACCGGAAGATATTTTTATGATCTTGAAAATAATTCTCAGGACGAAATTGTGTCGAACAGTGGATTTTCTTTGTTTTTCTGTCACTTTCTGGAGAAATATCCCTTTTTGCTGCAGCTTTAGATGTTTTGTGCGGTGAAATACAACTTTTCATGCGAAAGAGCATCCTCTATACTGGAGGAAGGCGTGATGAATAAGAGTAACAGGAGACTTTTGCATGTGGGATGAAATGTCGAGAAAAAAGGAGCAGTTAACTACCGGAATGCTGCTTGATATGGGGGTGCCTGCGCATTTAAAGGGTTATCGTTATGTGAGGACAGCAGTGATCATGGCGGAAGAAGATATGAGAATTGTCAGCAGTGTGACGAAGCTTCTTTACCCGGAGGTGGCAAAGCGTTATAATACAACTGACGGCAAGGTCGAGAGAGCCATTCGAAATGCAATAGAGGTATCCTGGGAAAGAGGAAACAGGGACACCTTTGAAAAGCTTTTCGGTTACTGTGCCGAGAATGGTACAGGCAGACCGACAAACAGTGAATACATAGCAGCTGTTGCGGATGCTGTCAGAATACAGATGAATCAGTAGGTGCCTTGCAGAAACTGCCAGGCGCTTGAGAATGGAGGACATTATGGAAAAGCCGGCAATATGCGGAGGAACTCCTGTCCGTGATACAAAAATTTTTTACGGACATCAATATATTGATGATGATGATATCAAAGCAGTAGTCGATGTCATGAAAAGCGATTATCTGACCTGTGGACCCAAAATCGCTGAACTGGAACAGAAGCTGTGCAGGGTGACAGGTGCTAAATATGCGGTGGTCTGCAGTAACGGTACAGCTGCGCTGCATATTGCGGCACTGGCAGCGGGGGTACAGCCGGGGGATGAAGTGATCACCACACCCATTACCTTTGCGGCGTCGGCGAACTGTGCCCTTTACTGTGGAGCCAGACCGGTATTTGCCGATATCAATGAGGAAACCTATAACATTGATCCTGCCTGCGTGGAGGCACTTACCACGAAAAAGACGAAGGCAGTGGTGGCAGTAGATTATACCGGACAGTCAGTGGAACTTGACAGACTTCTTGCGCATTGCCACAAAAATAATATTGTTCTTATAGAGGATGGAGCACACGTGATCGGAACCCGTTACAATGGAAAGTTTAACGGTTCCATAGCAGATATGACGACACTGAGCTTTCATCCGGTGAAGACAGTAACCTGCGGTGAGGGCGGTGCGGTTCTGACGAACAGCGAAACGTTTTATAAGAAACTGCTTTTGTACCGTTCACATGGAATTACCAGAGATGAGGCACAGATGGAGCATGAACCGGATGGGTCCTGGTATTATGAGCAGATCGCGCTGGGCTATAATTACCGCATGACGGATATGCAGGCGGCTCTTTTGATCAGTCAGCTTGATAAGCTCCCTGCCTTTTCGAAGAGACGCAAGGAAATTGTAAAGGCTTATAATGAGGCCTTTTCGAAGCTTCCGCAGCTCGTGGTACAGAAAGAGATTCCTGAATCGGATACGACAAGACATCTATATATTTTACGGCTGAATCCGGACAGGCTCACGATTGGAAGAAAAGAATTCTTTGACGCACTGGCTGCCGAAAACATATGTTGCAATGTGCATTATATTCCAACCTATTATTTCCCCTATTATGAGAAACTTGGATATCACAGAGGGCTTTGCCCGAAGGCGGAGAAGCTGTATGAGGAGATTATCAGTCTGCCGCTTTATTATGCGATGAGTGATCAGGATGTGCAGGATGTGATAGAAGCGGTAACGAAAATAGCAGAATACTATAAGGCGTAGAGGTTCGGAATGAATAAGGTATATATCTGCTTTCCGCAGGGAAAGCATAAAGCTCTTACCATGAGCTATGACGATGGTAAGGAAGAAGACAGAAGGCTTGTAAAAATTTTTAATCAACACGGGATTAAGGGAACCTTTCACATCAATTCCGGGATTCGGGATCAGGTTCGGATTCCTTTTGAGGAATATGCAGGACTGTATGAAGGGCATGAGATTGCCTGTCATACCCTGACCCATCCTACCATTGAACGCTGTCCGCTTGAGAAGGTGGTCTATGAGGTTTTGGAGGACAGGAAGCGTCTTGAAAAGCTAACCGGAATGCCTGTCAGAGGGCTTTCCTATCCCAACGGTTCCTATAATGAGGAGATCAAACGGCTTCTCCCGGCACTGGGCATCCGATATTCCAGAATTGTGGGAGATACCCATGACTTTAAGCTTCCTACAGATTATTATGAGTGGAAGGCAACCTGTCATCACAACAATAACCTTTTGGAGGACGGGAAGCGCTTTGTGGAACTGAACAAGAAGCAGTATTTATATCTGATGTATGTCTGGGGGCACAGCTATGAATTTTCCAGGGATGACAACTGGGAGGTCATGGAGCAGTTCTGCCGGCTGGTGGGTGGAAGAGACGATATCTGGTATACCACCAATATAGGCTTTGTAGATTACATGGAGCGGGCAAAAGGTCTGCAGTTTGGTGCAGATAATACCTTTGTATATAATCCCTATGCGGCTTCTGTGTTTTTAAGTGTGAATGACAGGATTGTGGAGGCAAAGGGCGGAGAACTGACACGATTTGAATGAATGGAGAACGGCAGATGAAGTTAAGTGTGATCGTACCGGTTTACAATATGGCAGCAGATGACAAGCTGACCTGGTGCCTGAATTCCCTGGTGGGACAGACGATTTCCGATTATGAGATCATAGCGGTGGATGACCATTCTACGGACAATTCCCTTACGATTCTCAGAGAATATGAAAAGAATTATCCGGACAGGTTTAAGGTGATCGCATCGCCCGATAACAGGAAGCAGGGCGGGGCGAAGAACCTGGGACTTGCTGTTGCTTTGGGGGAGTGGATTGGCTTTATTGACAGTGATGACTGGATCACACCGGACTTTTATGAAAAGCTCCTTACAAAGGCGGAAGAGACAGGGGCAGATATGGTCGGCTGTGATTATCATCTCACAGGCGAGCACAGTATGAAGATCGGTCAGATCGTGCACAACAATACATCGGAACAGTCGGGAGAACTGACTGTGGAAAAGTATCGTTCCCTGATACTGGATGGCGGCAGTCTGGTGGTGAAGATCTATCGGCGCCATATCATTCTGGATTATCCCAATCGTTTCCCGGAGCATATTTTTTATGAGGATAATGCCATCAGTAATTCCTGGATGCTCAGGGCAAAGCATTTTGAGTATATCGAAGAACCTCTTTACTATTATTATCAGCATGATACTTCTACGGTCCACACCATTACGAAAAAGAGGTGTGAGGACAGGATGGAAGCGGCGAGAGTGATGGTTCGGGAGGCAAGGCAGTTTGATTTCCTAAAGGATTACTATCCGGAGATTGAGAGCAGCTTTACCACCTTGTTTTACGTAAATACCCTTTTTTCCTACATGGCAGGGGTGAAGAATAAGAGCTATCGCTTCGTGAAGGCGCTGGGCAAAGAAATGAAAGAGACCTTTCCCGGCTTCATGGAGAACAGATATTATACACAGCGGGTTCATGAGGAGGAACGGAAGCTGATCAGCATGCAGCAGAAATCCACGCTGTATTTTATGTTGTATTATAAACTGCTGTGGAGCTATCGGAACTTTAGAAAGAAGCTCGCATCTAGGAGAAATTAGGAGGAAATCATGCAGAATATCTTAATTGTAGTAGATATGCAGAATGACTTTATTGACGGTGCACTGGGAACAAAAGAAGCATTGGAAATTGTGCCAAGAGTTGTAGAAAAAGTGAAGGCTTTTCCCGGAAAAATCCTTTTTACCAGAGATACCCATGAGGAAAATTATCTGAATACACAGGAGGGGCAGAAGCTTCCCGTTCCGCATTGCATCAAAGGTACATCCGGCTGGGAAATCTGTCCGGAGCTTGAAGCACTGAGAAAAGAAAATGCTGTTGATAAGCCCACGTTTGGATCTGTGGAACTGGGTGAAAAGCTGAGAAAGATGCAGGAGGAGGAACCAATCGGATGCATTACGCTGGTGGGATTGTGTACGGATATCTGCGTAATCTCCAATGCAATGCTGGTCAAAGCATTTTTGCCTGAAATCAGGATCTGTGTGGATGCCTCCTGCTGTGCAGGGGTTACACCGGAAAGCCATGAAACGGCACTGAGAGCCATGAAAATGTGTCACATAGATGTGATCTGAGCGGAACTCCTCGATAAAGCATGGGGCGTGAAAACGCAGTACTAACAGTAAAGGATGGAAACAATATGGAGAGACCTACTCCTTATTTTGAGATTAATGAAAGTAAGCTGCAAAGAGATTTTGATAAACTAACAACCTCACTGAAGGAAAACTGGAGTAATTACAGGATCGGTTACTCCTTTAAGACCAATTCGCTCCCCTGGCTTGTCCGCTTTTATCAGAAGCAGGGAGTCAGTGCGGAGGTAGTGTCCCAGGATGAATACAGCCTTGCCAGATACATGGAGTTTCGGGATGATGAGATCATCTATAACGGTCCCTATAAGAGCAGACAATCCTTCCGGGACGTCGTGCTGGCTGGCGGAATCGTCAATATGGATTCGCAGTTTGAACTTGACTGGCTTACGGAGCTTTCAAAAGAGTACCCGGAGAAGACCTTAAATGTTGGAATCCGTGTAAACTTTAATCTGGAGGCTATGTGTCCGGGAGAGACCACCATGGGAGAGGAAAGCGGCCGGTTTGGCTATTCCTATGAGGATGGAACATTTGCAAAGATACTTGAGCAGGTGCGGGCGATTCCCAACGTAAGAGTAAACGGCATTCACCTGCATTCCAGCTCCAAATCCAGAAGCGTGGCTATTTTTAAGAGCATTGCCGATATGGCCTGCAGGCTGAAAAGGGAGTTCCAATTATGCCTTGATTATGTAGATATCGGCGGCGGTTATTGCGGGGG